>ERZ780198.484-NODE-484-length-44724-cov-3.345363_pt1 | contig 44724 bp, 45 predicted proteins | sample MGYA00510979_ERZ780198 | MGnify/ENA primary metagenome ERZ780198 (study PRJEB29588, sample SAMEA2158039) | human gut metagenome | biome: human gut; feature: human-associated habitat; material: faeces | place: Denmark | collected 2008/2010 ...
TCCAGAGGCTGCCGCAGCGTTTCCAGCGTCGCACGACGGAACTCCGGCAACTCGTCCAGGAACAGCACGCCGTTATGGGCGAGAGACACCTCTCCGGGCGTGATATTGTTGCCCCCTCCCATCAGGCCTGCGTCGGAAATAGTGTGGTGCGGGGCACGGAATGGCCGCTGCGTCACCAAGCCGTTTCCGCGTTTCAGCAGGCCGCACACGGAATGGACCTTGCTGGTTTCCAGGGCTTCTTCCCGGTTCAGAGGCGGCAGAATGGTCGGGAGCCTTTGAGCCAGCATGGACTTGCCGGACCCCGGAGAACCGCTGAGCAGGATATTGTGGGCGCCCGCCGCCGCAATCTCCATGGCGCGGCGCGCGTAAGCCTGCCCCTTGATCTCGTCGAAATCGACATTCGCTTCGGAAATATCCCCGGCCTTTTGCGGTGCCGTAAAAGGCGCAGGCAGTGCGGCGGACGTCAGCAATTCCCAGGCTTCCTGCAAGGTGGAAACGGGAAAAATCTCCACGCCGTGAACGGGTGCGGCCTCATGCGCATTGGCGTGAGGTAGCATGATGCGTTTCCTGCCCATGCGCCGCGCTTCGATCACCTGCGGCAGGATGCCCTGTACGGGGCGCACGGTTCCGTCCAGGGCCAACTCCCCGATGATGCACCAGAGAGAAGCGTCAACAAGCTTCTCCGCCGCTCCGGCAATCATTCCCAGGGCAATGGGAAGATCGAAACCGGGGCCCTGTTTCTTCAAATCCGCGGGAGCCAGATTCACCACGAAAATCCCCTGCTGGAACGGCAGCCCGCTGTTCTGAATGGCCGTGTCCACGCGCTGCCCGCTCTCCTTGACGGCCGTATCCGGCAAACCCACGATAAAGGTGCGTTTTTCCGCCATGGGGCGGAAATCCACTTCCACCTCCACTTCTACGCCTTCCACGCCCAGGACGGTGGAGGAATATAACCGCGTCATCATGCCCGTATCCTAGGCGGAAACGGGGAAAAATAAAGAAAAATGGAATTAAATATGGGAAACTCCAATATAATCTTCAGCGCCGGGAGGCACGCTTGAGGATTTCCCTCTCCTTCTCCGTCAGGCTGGACAGGCCGGAACGGGAAATCTTGTCCATTACTTCATTCACTTCTGCTTCCGTAGGGTAGGGCTCCCTTTCGGAAGAAGGGAAAGGTCGCGGAGCGGGTCGGCGGCTGTAGGAAACGGGTCGGGGAGAAGACAGCTTCTCCTTCAGCAGGATCAGCAGCGTTAAAATAAACCCGGCCAGCATGCCGCCCAGGTGGCCGGCTTCGCCGCCCGCATTATTCCACTGGAAAATCACCACGGCACAGGCAATACCCAGCACGACCAGCGCAAACTGGCGTACGCTCAGGTTCACGGGGGGGAACAGAAGCTGGACCCGTGCATGGGGGAAAAGCACGGCGCAGGCGGCCATGATGCCGTAAATGGAGCCGGAAGCGCCCACCATCGGGATAAAGCGCCATTCCGGGTCAAAAAAGCCCATATAACCCAGCAGGGAGGAAAACAAAGCCGCAGCCACGCCGCAGAACAGGTAATACAGCAGGAAGCGCAAATGCCCGAAACGTTCTTCCACCACGGGGCCGAAAAACCACAGGGCGATCATGTTGAACAGGATATGGCCCAGATTGGCGTGCAGAAACTGATAGGTGAACAGGCGCCACAATTCCCCCTCGTGAAAACACATATACTCGCTGTAGGCCCCATACAGCTGCACCAGGTCCAGGCGCCCCGGCGGGTAAATATCCCGCGGAACCTCTACCTGGAAAAAGAACCCGAGGAAAAAAATGACCACATTGAGCAGGATCAGCCAGTGCACGACAACGGCGCCGCGCTGGTCGAACAGGCGCTCCTTCACCGTATTTCCCCAATTTTCCTGCTCTGCTCGCATATAAGACCGCATGTAAACGTGTTCAGGGCGCTTTGACAAGGAAAATGCATGTCCCGTTCAAGGTAGGCCGGAAAGAGGGAATACTACTTCCACAGAGCGGCGGGGAGCAGGTCCGGAGGCAGTACCGCTCCGTGAACCAGGTGTTCCGCCAGTTGCGCCGCAGTCCAGGGGGATGTCGTAACACCCTTGCTTCCCAGCCCGGAAAAGACGAACTGCCTTTCCAAACCGGGAATGGGTCCGGCTACGGGCTGGCTGCGCCGGATGATGGGACGAACAGCGGCACGGGCGCGGATAACGTTCATTTCCCCGGAATAGCGTTTAACCATGTCCAGCATCAGTTCCTGGACGGCTGGCGCTTCCGGAACGCCCGGGGCATCCCAGGCCCAGGCGTACGTGGCGCCGAACCGCCAGAAAAATCCGTTGTGAACCAGCCAGTGCCCGAAATGCAGAATGCCGGCGTGCCATTCCAGATCCTTCAGCTCCAGATCCAGAATCGTTCCCTTGGATGGCCTGCCCTTCAGGGGGGCCATGTCCGGATGCATTCCGGCCTCCCAGCCAGTGCACCACACAATATGTGAAAAAGAGTCCCCGCACCAGTGAAAAAAGCCGTCTGCACCCGGCTGAATATCGCCGGGAGCCACCTCCGCTTCTACAAACCGGCCCTCTTCCGAGAAAAAGCGGCGCATGGCATTCACCATCGTCTCCACATGCAGGACGCCGGAACCGCGTGTGTAGGCCGCCTGTCCTTTGCCCTCCCAGTGCTCCGGCCACGGAAACAGGGGACCGGCGTAAGAGCAGGACTCCGGGGCCGTCTGGCGTTCCTGCCATATCTCAAGTTGATCCTCCGTTTCCAGCTCCCGGAAAATGGGAGTCTTCTGCCACCATGAACCTCCCAGTTCCCGTTCCGTTTCCGGGTAAAAAGAGGAAAGGGCAGAAAAACACTCCTCCTGCCGCCACCCGGGCCGGAAGGCGCGGCCTGTCAGCGGATTCACCAGTCCGGCGGCTACGCGGGATGCCGTTTCCGCAATGGGACGGTCGGCAATCGTAAAATCCGCTCCGCGCCGTTTCAGCTCCCATGCCAGGCAACTGCCGGCAATACCTTGGCCGATGATAAGAACTTTCATGACTTGTTGTGAAAAGGGACCGGACATAAGCCGGAATAAATGGAAAAGAAAGGCGGTAGTACTCCATTCCCTTCCTGGAAGGGAAAAGGTCCGCAGGTGCATGAAGCGCCTGCGAACGGTAAAAGGAGCATTTACAGGGCCGCCACGACGGCGTTCCCCATCTCCGCGGTATTCACGCGGATTTCCCCGGCGGCGCCCGTAGCCAGGTCTCCCGTGCGGTAGCCCTGGTCAATCACGCTGCGGACGGCGGAATCAATCGCGTCCGCCGCCTTCTTTTCTCCGAGGGAATAGCGGAGAAGCATGGACAGGGAAAGAATCTGGGCGATCGGATTGGCAATGCCCTTGCCGGCAATATCCGGAGCGGAGCCGCCGGAAGGCTCATACAGGCCGAAAAACAGCCCGTTATCCTTGGCGCCCTGGCAAAGGCTTGCGCTGGGCAGCATCCCCAGGGAGCCGCAAATCATGGCCATCTCGTCGGAAAGAATATCACCGAACAGATTCTCCGTGACCAGCACGTCGAACTGGCGGGGATTGCGCACCAGTTGCATGGCGGCATTGTCCACGTACATATGAAGCAGCTCCACGTCCGGGTAGTCCCTGGCAACCTCCGTCATCGTTTCACGCCACAGGAGGGAATTGGTCAGGACATTCGCCTTGTCCACGCTGGTGACGCGCTTGCGGCGGCCGCGGGCTGCCTCGAAAGCCACTTTGGCAATGCGCACCATCTCGCTCTTGTGGTAGCGCATCGTATCCACGACGACTTCGTCGTCCCCTTCCTCTTCGCGGAAACGGGGCTGGCCGAAATAAAGGCCCCCCGTCAATTCCCGCACGCACAAAATGTCAAAGCCGCCTTCAATCAGCTCGTTCTTGATAGGAGAAGCATGCGTCAGGGCGGGGAGGCAAACGCCGGGACGCAAATTGGCATATAGGCCGAAATGCTTTCTCAGCGGCAGCAGGGCGCCGCGTTCCGGCTGTTCATTGGCGGGCAGGTGTTCCCACTTGGGACCGCCCACGGAGCCGAACAAAACGGCATCCGCCTCTTCACAGGCGCGGATGGTCTCCTCGGGAAGGGCCTTGCCGCAATGGTCGATGCCCGCGCCGCCCACGAAAGCCTCCTTGCGGCTCACGGTAAATCCAAACTTGGCGCTCACCGCGTCCAGAACCTTCAGGGCCTGCGCCATAACCTCGGGCCCGATGCCGTCGCCGGCCAGAACAGCAATATGATGGTGATGTTCACTCATGTCGCTGACAGACTGAGCGTTCTCCCCCCAAAGGTCAAGAAGCACCGTTGCCATGCCTGCGGTGCGGAGTCCTTTTTGCGTCAAAAAACGTGCAGGAACAAAAAAGTACTTGCCAAACGTCTGAGTCTCCGCTAAAAACCCCTCCGCGTTCTATGGAACGCAAACTCCCCTGTAGCTCAGCGGTAGAGCGGGTGACTGTTAATCACTAGGTCGTTGGTTCGAGCCCAACCGGGGGAGCCACTAATAAGAGCCTCATTCCGAAAGGATTGAGGCTCTTTTCTTTTATCTGTATCAGCCTTCTTCCATATCTGTTCGCTACCCTGAAAAGCGCCTAAAACGGCACAAAAAGGAATATATTTTTCTGACTATTTTCTGACAATAGATACCATTTCTATTCAGTAGTCTGGTAGCAGATAAAAAACATCACCGTAGAGTTACCCCTGCGATGATGTTGATGTGATTCCCTGAAATCAGTGGTCAGGGAAATATTTCTGACTAAGGGCATAGGTGAGGTCTCCCCAGTAGGAATCATCCCCACGTACACTTCGTGCCGTTAATATGATTTTCTTGTGACTGACTTTCAGCACGGCATGTTCTACTTGCCCAGGAGAGACCAACTTCTTGAGGTCACGTTTTGATAAAGGGCTGTCAAGAAGAAGGCTGCCCTGCTTACGGAGTATCCTACCAGAATTCTTTCCTCTTAAAAGTGGAAGAGAATCAAGAAGGATGACTTTCAATCGGACGGATGAAAGGGAATCCATATGCAGATTCTGCATTTCTACATAAGCGTAAGGGGCATCTCCTATTAGTCCGGAACATTCAATTGAGAGAATGCAGGCAATAACAGGAGGACATTGTTGTGAATGATATAATATACTCATAGCAAGTATATATGGCATTTCTGAGATGTCTTTTTCAGGCTGCGGAAACGATGAAATAACGCTGTTGACAGCGTCATCTATATGTGACGGCTTCATTATCCGCCGTCATGTTCTCATGACTCCATTCTATGCACTCCGCCATCAGGTGAGGCGGCTGGATGAAGAACTCTGCGGCAATGGCGGGAAGTATCCGACCGGAGATGTTCTGTTTTCAGGTGAGGGGAAACGAATCGTTCTGGGAAAACCCATCGCGGAAGGCGGGGAGGGTTCCGTCTTCACTGCCCATGCAGCATCGGAAATACCACTCGTTGCCAAGCTCTATCATCCAACGCAACGGATGCGTTGGCGTGAGCAGAAGCTTAGGCTGATGTGTTCCCGCCCCATTCGTTCCCCGTGCGTGGCGTGGCCGCGCGAGATCCTGTACGACGAACTGAGGCGCTTTGTCGGCGTTCTGATGCCCCGGGTGGACGGTGTTCCGCTCGGGGCTTTTGCGTTTCATGCGGAGCTGCTGAAGAAACAGTACCCTTCATGGAACCGTTACGATCTGACCAGGCTATGTCTGAACTTGTCGGCATCCGTCCATACTCTGCACCGATACGGTGTCGTTCTGGGTGATCTGCATCCCGGCAATGTGATGGTTTCTTCTGATGGCTCAGCTTGTTGGGTAGACGTCGATAGTTTCCAAATCGAAGACTATCCCTGTTCCGTCGGTACGGAGCGTTTCCGGGCTCCGGAGCTCCACGGCAACTTCGGAGACTTCCTCCGTACCCGAAGCCACGATGCCTACGCCTTGTCCGTCCTGCTCTTCATGACGCTGACGCTCGGCCTGTCTCCCTTCGCCCGGCAAGGGGGAGAAGGAGACATGCGGGAAGCCGCCGGAAAGGGCATACTGCCATATCCGTTTGCTTCGTACAGACCGCCAGCGGGATTCTACCCGCCCGATACCCCCGGACGCTATGTCTGGTCGTATCTCCCCCGCAAGCTCCGCGATGCTCTCGGTCACAATCTTACCTGTGTCCAGCGTCGCGATTTGCGTCCACGCGCCATGCCGGAGTATCTGACGCGTTGTTTGCAGCAATACCTCAGGGATATGGAACCGGGAGGAAGAAGGGATCATCCCATGTACCGGGATCTTCTGCACGACCAGCCCTGCCCACCCCGAAGTCTGCTGGTACAGATGACACCCAACATCTGTACGGACTGCGGGATTCTCTTCCGGGAGGCTCCTGACGATGTCGCACGGCGTTTACGGCAATCTCATGCCAAATCTTTATGCAGGCTCTGCATACGGCGTCGTAGCGCATTGAATCAGGCAACCCGGAATCCAACCACCAACCATTAACTCGAATAAACCATGTCTATATCATCATCGACACAACCAAACAAACAGGAACAGCTCGCCGCCATGCGCGAGTTCGGCAACAACGCCAACGCCCGGCTTCCCGTTCTCTTTCTGCTGGATGCCAGCAGCAGTATGAACGGTATTGTCCGGGGCGACCATCAACAAGTCCTCCGTCAGGAGCACTCCGACGGAATCGATTGGAATATCGTCACGGGAGACAATCTCGTTACCCGGATGGACGAGCTCAATACCGGGCTTCAGCGGTTCGTCAGCGACATTCTGGCCGATCCTCTGGCAAAACTGGCCGCCGATGTAGCGGTGATCACATTCGCCCGGACGGTAGCAACAGTAAAGGAGTTCGGTCCGATCCGGGAATCTGACACAGTCCTGAAGATCTCCACGTCACAGGAGAATGAAACGCTCCTTGGTGAAGCCGTCGAATTGGCTCTAGCTGAACTCGACAGCCGCAAGCGTACCTATCGGAAACACGGAGTGGAATACTACCAGCCCTGGCTCGTCGTGATGACGGACGGGGTTCCGACCAGCGCCCGACACCGGGAGCTGGAGGGACGATTGAAGGAACTGACGGCTGCCCGCAAGCTCAGTGTGTTCGTTTTCGGTATCGGCCGTGCCGATCTGTTGGAGCTTTGCAGCATCAGCCCGGGGCGCCCGCCCATGCAGGTCAATGAGCAGAAGTTCCCGGAACTGTTCGCATGGCTGAGCCGTAGCGTCCGCATGGTCAGCATGTCCGTACCGGGCGACGGGGTGTCTCTAACTCCTCTCCCGGAGGATGTGTGGCAGGTGTAGGACTGGCAACATCAGGAAGTCTCTCTCATGGGGGGCTTTCTTTTAGATAGCCCACAACATGAATGGTGTTATCTCCACTATTTCAAGTTTATGCGTTTTCCTAAAATAGCGGCTGTAGTTATTTCGAGAAATGTTCCCATGGGAGCGACGCCTTTTGATGAAAGTCGTCGGATGATGTGAGCTTTGAGCTTTGCATGCATGCCGGTTTTGCTATGCTCCATTGGGCTTGTTGTTCCAGAATGACTGCCGTTATTCGGGTTGCAATATGGATTGATCGAAAAGAAGACAAGGTATGACCCATCTGCCGACAGAAGACGAAACCCCGGTTCCCGGAGAGCTGTTATTGTATACTTCTCCGGATGGCAACATCCGTCTGGATCTTCGCATCCATGATGAGACATTGTGGATGACCCAGCAGATGATGGCCGAACTGTTCCAGACATCCGTGCAAAACATCATCATGCATGTGAAGAATATCTACGAAGAGACTGAGCTTGAAAGGGAAGGAACTTGTAAGGATTTCTTACAAGTTCGTCAGGAGGGTATGCGTCAGGTTAGACGTTCCATCACGTTTTACAACCTCGATATGATCATTTCCGTCGGTTACCGGGTGAATAGCATACGGGGCACTCAATTTCGCATATGGGCGACCCAGAGCCTGAAGGAATACATGATCAAGGGGGTTGCCATTGATGACGAACGTTTGAAGAACCCGCCGATTCCCGGAACGACACCGTTGACGGCCCACTTTGATGAATTGCTCGAGCGTATTCGGGACATTCGTGCCAGCGAACGGGCATGTACCTGCGCATCAAGGATGTTTTTGCCATGGCGGCTGACTATGTGCCGTCCGGAAAGGAAACGACGGAGTTTTTCAGCTCAATTCAGAACAAACTGTACTATGCCATTACCGGACACAGTGCTGCGGAATTGATGATGATGCGGGCAGACGCATCAGCGCCCAACATGGGGTTGACCAGCTGGGCCGGAGACCGAATCCATGTCAGCGATGTTACGGTCGCAAAGGAGGAAGAAATCAGCGATTTCAATCGTTTGACCTCCCTGTGCCTGGACTTTGTCGAGGATCAGGCAAAAAAACGCCGTGAGATATTCCTGCATGAATGGGAAGACGAGCTTAACGAACTGCTTCGTCTCATGGGAAGGCGTGTACTAAAAGGCAAGGGAAACCGGTCAATGAAACAGGCTCGGGAACATGTCCGGGAACAATACCGCTTCTATGAAGAACACCGCAGGTTATTGGCCGAACACCAGGCGGAACAGGACTATGTGAAAGAACTGGAGCAGGATATCAAAAAGCTGGAGAACAGGAAGGGTCGCAAGTAATTTTCAATTCCAGGCTGTTAAAAACTTTTGGAAGCATGACGAATCTTTCGCCAAAGGTAATTGTTGGCATCCTGCTCCCATCCTTTAAGCCCTTTTGTAGGCCGGTTGACAAGGCCAGAAAGTTCATTTGCAAAGTTGCCTATCCAACCGACTTCGTTGGCAGGAACAAGTGTTTTGATGCGATCAAATGAGTTGAAATAATCTCCTGCCTTTTCACGGTAATTCTGCTCCATTTCAGCGATCCGGTCATAGTCCTTATCCAGCGCCTTCCCTTCTTGTTCCAGTTGTCGGATTTCGTCTCCCTCAGACCATTCTCGTAATTCCTGACGGGTCTTGAATGAAGAAATTATGTTGTCCACCTTCTCGAAAAAAAGTTTCTTCTTATCAATTTGCTCTGCTGCTTGTTGAATGATTTTCTGTTTAGATTGTCCTATCTCGCCGAGAATAGCATCTATTTTATACTTTTCACGAGCCTGCCATTCTTCCGTTACAATCGGTTGAGCATAATAGTTTTTTCCTATTTCATAGGCGTAATCTCTGATTTCCTTCTCTGATGTCTTTAGGTAATCACTGACAGAGTCCTCCAGTTTATTTAGATTGGTGCGTTCCATGAGCAATTTCCGCTTTTCATGTGATGCGATTTCTTGCACAAACTCTTTTTCCCGGATGGAGGTAGAAGGGTAAAGTTCCTGCCATTGGGCTGTTTTTGCAATCATGTCATTCAGGCTGTTGGCGACATGTTGCCATGAGTCCCGACAAGATTTCAGTAGAACGGAGTCATACCATACGGGAGAATAATATTTTCGCTGGCTATCGACGATCACTTCTTCCATGATACACGGAGGAAACTTCAATTGGTCAATATATTGCTTTCTTGTCGCAACCTCTTGTCGAATAAACTCTTTGAATTTCTTATCGTCTTGCGATGCCTTATTGATTTGGCCTCTAAACCTTTTTTCTTGTTCCTCCCATTGGAAATAATCCAGCACCTTGGGTAATATTGCTGAAGCGTCCTTGCTTAATGGAGGAATACCCATGACAGGGCTTTTTATTTTCTGGACAGAAGAATCTGATGTTCCTTGATCAATTTCAGGCGTGGAAAGTGGAGTAGATGGTATGCCGTTACCTCCTGTTGTTTCTGACACAAGTTGATCAGGAGGCTCAACCTTATCGGCGGATAATCGGTTTACCGTCCATATTCCGAGTATGATGATAACCACCAGTAAACCGAGGGAAGCAACGATCAGAGTATTTTTCCGTGAATTTCCTTTGTGTAGCTTTTCTGGTTTCCCCTGTTGCAGCCATTCCTTCCACTGTCCGGCTGTCTGGCAACGCTCTTCAGGCCTGAGCCGCAGGTTCCGGTCAATGGATGCCAACAGTTCCCGGGGCCATGGCTGGGAAAGAGCCACGCCCGAGAGCGGGGCGACATCATCCCGCATCAGCCTCCTGTCGGCCGATTCAACAGAAATTCCCGAGATCAACTCGTACCAGGTTGCGGCCAACGCATAGAAATCCGTCCATGGGCCGATTGCTCCTTTCCCGGTGATTTGTTCCGGGGAGGCATAGGCATACGAGAACTCTCCCTGAGTAATCGTACAGGTCACTTCCGGCTTGTTGAGCGCCGCCCCGAAGTCGATCAGCACAGGCACCCCCCGTTCATCAAAGAGGATGTTGCCGGGCTTGATGTCGCGATGATAAATCCCCTTGCCATGCAGATAGTCCAGCCCATCCAGCAGGAGCAGAAGCCACTCGGCGGCTTGCTTCGGGGTGATCGTGCTCTTCCCGGAAACGGCTTCGTCCATGCGTTCCCGCAGCGAACCGCCCTCCAGCCACGGCATCACATAGAAGATGCTGCCATGGGACTCGAAGACGTCGTAGACCCGGACGATGCGTTCATGGTTCAGGGAAGCCAGCGTTTGCGCTTCCTTGCGGAGTGAATCCATAGCCGTCCGGTAAGCCTGCCGGGACGTATGAGGCAACGGGATGATCTCTCCCGTATCCGAATCCCGGCTGCACAATCCCAGAGGAAAGCATTCCTTGAGAACAATGTTGCGCCTGAGCTGGCTGTCCCAGGCAATGTAGGTGATGCCGAAGCCTCCCTGGGCCAGCGCCTTGAGCAACTTGTAATTGCCCAGCAGAGATCCCGGAGGCAATGCGAAGCCGGAGGCGTCCATACAATCAGGCAAGCGGGGGATTGCCGAGCCTCGGCACTTCGTCGGCCAGGAACTCCTTCAGGGTCTTGCCCTGGGAGAAGGCTTTTTTCTCAAGGACCTTGCGGGTATCCGGATCGAGCTTCAGGGTAATCAGCGTCTCCTCTTCCACCTGCACCCGGCTCGGGAGAGTCAGCGGGAGCTGCTTGATGAGTTCCCGGATGATGTGTTCCTTGGCGGCGGGAATGGGCTTTTTCGCCATCCAGTTGCGGACGGTCGCTTCCGTCACGAAACATCGTTCGGCAAGCCATGCGTAGTCGAAGTTGTTGGCCTTGAGCCACAGCTTGACATTCATTTTCAGCTCATCCTGATTCGCTCCCGCCATGTTTCGGAATGTAGCACTATCGCTCAGGAATGGCAATACGGTTATATAACATCCCTATTTTTGAGATTAAAATGAGATTTTCAGGTTGACTAAAATCGTAAAAAGGAGATATACAGGCAATGTAAACGAGATGCTGGCAATGAAAAGTATCATCCAGTTCACCTGTCCCCGATGCGGAGGCCATCAACTGATGCTCATCGAACGGGCCATGCACCGTTATGTCGTCCAGAGTCTGGAGGCCGACCGGCAGGGCGGGCTGGCTGTCGGACACAAGGTTCTGGTGGACGATTTATGCGGAGAGCCGCTGGGGTACCGCTGCGCGGACTGCCGTCATCCGGATTGCCATGGGAATGATTCATCGGAAGGGTTTCAATGGCATTCCCTGAAGGAGGTGCAAAGCGCCGGAGTCATCGCCTGGCCGGACGGGATGGAAACGGTAGAGCACCGGTGCATGGTTTGTTTCCCCGACGGGAAGATGACGCCTGTGATCGTCGAGGTCGTTCATCCCGGTACTCTCACCGAGAAGGAACGCCGCACCGTTCTGGAACGGGAGCAGGCAGTGCATGGCATCCTGATCAGCCAGTCGGATTCCGGGATTCGAACGTTGGCCTGCCGCAACTGGAAGCGGGTCAAAAAGCATGTTCTGCAACCATCTTCTTCCATTCTGGAGTAAGCCGGATTTTGTGGCTCCGGTTCAACAGCTACATAAACGAAAGGAAACAACATGAAGAAATACATTACAGGCGGCATTGCTGCACTTATTACGTTGACGGCTATTTCCATGATGACTGGTCAGTCACAGGCCTCCCATCAGCAATCTGTGGGGGACGCCATTTGCCATCAGCAGAATCAGGGAGTGATCGTTTGCCCGGGGTGCCAGGGCAAAGGCAATATCGGAGGGCAGAAATGCCAGCGCTGTAAGGGCCGTGGCATTCTCAAATCGAACGGTATGCCCCTCTGATGATTAAGATACTCCATAAGTAAATCTCAGTATGAATGCGAAAATATATCGAATCTGTCAGGCTGTCGTTCTTGTATTGATTTCCACATTACTTCTTCCTTCTTGTGGAAAGTCCAAGAAAGAAAAGGCCCTGGAAGAAATCGCACAGATTGACCGGGAAGTGACAGAACTGAATGTACGTATTGCCCAGTACAACAGACAACAGGATGAAGTCATTGTTTCCGGCATTATCAATACACTTGCCGGTCAGTATGGATCCACTTTAGGTGATATAGCGACAGGATCAGGACTGAACCAGGAAGTTCAGATTTTGCTGGACCGAAGGAATCAGCTTCTTCAGAGGAAACAGCAACTGATCTTTTCTGACTATGAGATTTTGAAGCATCAAACAGAGATGTTACGAAAGTAATCGTAACCACCAATCCCGGACCTTTAATGCCAGAGTCCTTCTCACCATCAGAAAAATTCGAATATTAATGTCGCCGAGAAGAGAGCATATGAACATTCAAAACATATGAGAAAATACATTACAAGTATCATTGCCACACTTATTGCTTTGTCATGCTTTCATGGACAATTGTTGGCAACCGAAAATAAACAACAAGGACAAGTTTTGATCGAAAATATTGAATTGGATCACTTGTTAAGTTTTGAATGCGGAGAGGGTAATGTGGAAAAAGTAGAAAATCTTATTCATTTAAAAGCCAACGTAAACGTCAAAGATCAACACGGCATGACTCCGCTTATGCAGAGCGCCATAAAAGGACATGACAAAATAGTTCAGACATTGATTTTGGCAGGAGCTGATATCAATGCTGAAGATGAACTTGGGATGACCACTCTTATGTGGGCTTCATTTCAAGGATACGACAAGGTAGTTCAGATATTGATTTTAGCGGGAGCCGATCTTAACACCAAGAACAGGCAAGGCAACGATGCTCTCACATTGGCTCTCCTGAAAGGCCACAATAAAGTAGTTCGAAGTTTGATCCTAGGTGGGGCTGACATTAATGAAAAAGATCAGAATGGTAGAACTCCTTTTGTTATTTCTTTACAAGGAGGTCAAGAGAATTTAGCCAATAGTCTGATTTTGGCAGGAGCAGACATCAATGTAAAAAATCAGAATGGTTTGACTTCTCTTGAACTAGCTTGCTTGAAGGGTAATGATAACCTTGCTAGGTTATTGATTCTCGGAGGAGCTTCATTAGAAACAAGAAATGTTGGACAAACTCCTCTTGAAGCAGCTTGTTTCAACGGATATGACAAAATTGTCCGGTTACTAATTCTAGGTGGAGCATTAATAGAGACAAGAGATAAAAATGGAATGACTCCTTTGATACTGGCATCAGCGGAAGGGCACATCAATGTAGTTAAAATGCTTATAAATGCTGGAGCCAATATCAATGTAAAGGATAAAGAAGGTAGAACTCCTCTTATTATTGCATCACAAGCTCATGAACAAGTAGTTCGTAAGTTACTTATATCTGGAGGAGATGTCGAAGAAAAAGACAAGTTGGGTATGACTCCTCTTATGTGGGCGGCATTTACAGGTCATACCAACATAGTCCAAATGTTAATTTTAGCGGGAGCTAATGCTCAGGCCAGAGATAATCAGGGTATGACTGCCCTTATGATAGCCTCGGAGGCAGGTCATCAGGAGGTTGTTAATATCCTGAAAGAATCAGAAAATAAGAAATGATCTTTCTTTTGTTTGGTTTTATATTGAAGGTAATTTGTAGTCATTTCACAATACCATACCGTACGCGGGACACACACTAGGCTCTCCCACACTACAAAGAATACTTGCTTTTGAATAATTCAAAGAAAGGAGATTCTTATTATGAAAGACAAATCAACCAAACAACCCTGGCCCCGGAGTGCCAAAATCACTGTGTGGGTGCTGGCGGCTACATTGCTGGTTCTGGTCGGGTTTTGTATGAAGTGCAAAACCGACGTCGATACATATCGGTGGATGCTGCAAGAGCAGCAAGACGGCCCACAAAATTTACCGACATTTGTAATGCCGGATGGTAACTACTAATTATTCTTCCAACGCAGTGCCGGCCTAATAAAGGCCGGCACTGCGTTGATATTTAGCTCTTGAGTGTCAGCATGAACACTCGTAAAATATTGTCATGTCGTACTTTAGAAAGCTTGCATCTACTGCTTCCAGTAATCCGAGCGGAACTTATATTGGCAGGATTCCTGAAATGGCAAATGATCCGAAGTTCGCCCGGGCTGTGACGAATGCGAGTGACTTTGAATAACAGATCTCCCACAATTTCCGACAAAAAACACCCCTTCACCAATAAGCAAAGGGGCGATAGACTGAGATGAAATCACGAATTAACCTTTGGGTGGATAAGGATCGTTTCCATGACTGTCTCTCCATTGGATTTTGCCATCTTTTCCGTGACTGAAGAGCTCTCCTCCTTCACGTTTGGATAACCCTCTTCCTTTATCAATGGCTTCCTGTTTCGTCGAAGTTGTGAAAGAAGGACGAGTTGCTCCTTCTCTCTTGACCTGCCATCCTCCACCTGGAGCAGGCACTACATGTATGTTATTTTTATTCATTCTATTTGGAATAGACACCACTTCGCCTTGACAAAAGAAGCCCCTTGCCTCACAAGGTCATTAGCAACTATGCAAATGCCCTGATTGTCTCCCCCTGTGGTGTGTGATCGGGGTTGAAAGGATGAGAGTCTGATACACTCTCATCCTTTTTTGGCTAAGACGACTTTTACTGTTTACATCCGGAATGTAAAGAACTATTTTGTAAACATGTCCTCGACCATGGCCTTTATTCCCCAACGCCTGACCCAGGCACGTAAGATGTCAGGGCTCTCATTGAGAGCCTTGTCTGAAAAGTTGGATAATACTCCGTCACATACCATGCTCGCGAGATATGAAAAAGGAATTGCATCGCCCAATTCTGAAATTCTGGCTCGTCTGGCCCATATGCTGAAAGTGTCTCCCGACTTTTTCTACAGCACCTCCTCCGTGCCTCTGGACGGCATTCATTTTCGCAAGCGCTCCAAGTTGTCCAAATCCGCTCGTGAAGCGATTGAAGAGCGAGCAAAGGACTATTTTGCCAGATTCATGGAGATTGAAGACATTACGAATAATGCGATTTTCTTTGATACCCGGATACAGGCGTCAACTGTCGATGAAGCGGAACAGGCTGCATACACATTACGCGACATGTGGAACATGGGAGAAGATCCCGTGGTCAACCTTCTTCAACTTATGGAGAACAAGGGTATCAAAATCTTCATTTACAGTACGGACAATGAAGCTTTTGACGGATTTTCTGCGGTCTACAACAAGATTGCCATGGTCGTCATCGCTTCATGGTTAGAAGGCAATTTGCCCAGAATGAGAATGACCCTTGCCCACGAGTTGGCTCATCTGGTTTTAGACCTTCCGGAAGACATGTCGGAAAAGGAACATGAAGATTGCGCTAATGTCTTCGCGAGCGCGTTTCTGATGCCTGAAGCTCCGTTTTCTGAAATGTTTGGCGGTAAACGGGATAGGATCCTTATTCATAATCTGCTTCCAATCAAATCGTATTTTGGTGTCTCTTTGCCGGCAATCGTCATGAGGGCTCATCGATTGCATTTAATTGGCAATAATCTCAAACAGCGCTTTTTCATCTATTATAATAAAATGGGGTACAAGAAAAAAGAACCCGGAGATTATTGCGGAACGGAAAGCAGTGGCCGTTTTGAGCAATTAATTTCCACTGCTGTTATAGACGGTGAAATCAGCATGTCCAAGGGCGCAAGCTTATGGGGACATTCTCTTTCCGAACTGCGCAGACTTGTTGCAACTCTTATCTAACTGTTATCCGTGGATAGGATCTATATTCATGACGCCTGCGTGCTCCTGGACTTGATAGAAGGTGATCTCCTTGATTTATGGTTTCAGCTGGGGTTTGAGACCCGGACGACACACCTTGTCTATCAGGAGATTCTGGAAGAGGAACAGTTTTCTTTGCTTCAAACCTATGTGGATGCTGACAAATTGATTTTGGAATCTATTGATGAATCAGATCTTCCTGCTCTTAATGCGCAAGCGAAAGAATGGAAAGTAAGCTTGCAGGATGTATCGGTAGCCCATCTGGCCAAAAAGCATGGTGGTATTTTGCTTTCCGGTGATAAAAGGCTACGGACAAAATCTGCTGAAGCCGGGATCGAAGTCAAAGGAATTTTATGGGTTCTGGATATCATTGTGGAGAGGAAGCTATTGATTCCACAACGTGCATTGAATGCCCTAGAAGCTATTCTTGAGGCCGGAGGTCGTATCCCCTCCGAAGAATGCGGTGAAAGAAGACAGCGCTGGGGAAAATAAGAACAGCCGGTTCCTCCCTATGAGAAACAGGCTGCTGTCGTAGCTCTTATATCATCCCCCCCAGTATTGCTTACAAGATAACCTCTTTGTCATAGTATTGCCGGTCACCCAAGATTTGTTTGAGTGAATCAATCAGGTTCATCCTGACTGACAGAATGTACACAGCATCATGAAGAGAGATGCAATCGGAATGTTGTGTGCAGAACTCCCAGGCTCTGTCATATCAAAAAACTAGGTATACAATTTGAAATTGTCTGTTGAGGGGATGATAATTACCTGGATGAGGGTCAATCAAATACAGGGAGAATAGGCGGGGAAGGCCTTCCTTGAAGAAGCCCAAAAAAACTTGGAAAAAATAACGGCAGGAACTAAGAAAACGAAACCTATGTATGAGAAGAGGAAGCCGAGTGTCCCTCAAGAATAGGAAAGGAGTTCTTTGATTGGTATGCTGAACTGACTAAAGGAACCAAATACGTCTATTACTGTCAGATATTGAGAAAACTATCTGACGTTTGGAATAAAGGAAAATAACGCCATAACCTTATAAGGATAGGGAATTTGTTTTTGATGTATTACCGTAATCCCGGTTATCGGGAAGCTGGTTGGATGCAGTACCATGGTTTTCTTCTTGGACATTCCTTCAGGAAATACGCTTACTAAGCCGATGAGCATCAGAAGCATTGAAAACATTTCAGGGCATCCATCCGGTATTGTAACAAGGGGATGCGTCTGCTCATTCTAACGAATAATTGCTGGGAATTGTTTAGAATAAGACGATCTCTAGATCTTGATTCTGCTTGATTTGTTTAAATAACCTTAAAATCATTTCTAAATTTAAAAAATATGGGGATGAGTGAGTTATGAAAAGTAGTCTCGTTCAATTGAATAAAAGGAATATGGAGGGCTTTCACATAGTATACCTACAGTTTAATTTTTTGAAAGTGTTCCCAAGGTCAATTAGCTTTGTACGAAGGTGCTTTCGAAAATGACATATTAACACCATTCATATAAACTCTTGACTGTTGGAGGCGAGCTTAGGTAACATGCATATGAGAGAAATATTATGCAAAGTAACTTTGAATTCGGTGATCGCCATATTCGTCTTCCAGAATGGGTAATTCAATACAAACTTGACTGTGGTATTATAGAACAAATTGTCGTTGAGGAAGGGGAATACCTAATTACAGGTAGTCGCAACATTGCATCAAAAATCTTAGAGTTAGATATTAAAGACTGTTTTTTTAGGACAATATTGTTACAGGAAGGAAAAAAACGATTTGTTGATACGGGGATTCCTTGCGCATTTACCCTCCATTCTTCTGGCACACTGATTGAAGTAACTTCATGGTATCTTAAAGATCAGCGTCGGCATTTTAATATGGCAGGACAAGTCATCAAATCTTGGAAGAACGCTTTACTTCTTAACCGAGAGGTACCAGATGTTTCTCAAGGATTCAGGAATGCACAGGTGGGAGCAATTCATGCTGTGCTTGCTCACTGGTCTATATCCCATCAACCTTGTACTGTGGTTTTACCAACTGGAACAGGTAAGACAGAAACTATGCTCGGTCTTACTATTGCAGAACAAGCGAAGCTTGTTTTAGTCATTGTACCAACAGATGCTTTGCGCAATCAACTAGCAACTAAATTTAAAAAATTAGGAATTCTCAAAAAAATTGGGGTGCTTAACCAAAATGCTTTGTTGCCTAAAGTAGCTACACTCAAGAAAGGACTCACCAAAGTTGGTGATCTCGAAGTGTTACTTGAATGCAATGTGATTGTAAGTACTCCGATGCTTCTTAATAAAGATACTATTCTTCGTAAAAAACTGGCCAAGGAGGTAAGCCATGTATTTTTTGATGAGGCTCATCATCTCAAAGCTGCCTCCTGGGAAGAGCTGAAGAATGATTTTGGAAGCTCCAAGATCGTTCAATTCACAGCGACACCTTATCGACTTGACCGTAAGCCTATTGAAGGTAAAGCTGTTTATCAATATTCATTAGACCTAGCGCAGAAAGATGGCTGTTTCAGTGAAATCTCCCTTATTACGGTAGATGAACGCAATCCCAACAAGAAAGATGAAGAGATTGCGAAAGCTGCTTTTCATCGTCTTCAAGAGGATCGTCTAGCAGGTTACACAAAACATTGTATGATGGTTAGAGCCGGAGATCGTTTAAGAGCTGATAAACTGTATAAGCTGTATTGTACCATGTTTCCAAGTGAAAAGATAGTCAAGGTATATACGGGAGTTTCGAATCAAAACCTAAAAATTGAAGCTATCAAACGCGGTGAATATTCCATCATCGTGTGTGTAGATATGCTCAAAGAAGGTTTTGATTTTCCAGAGTTCAAGATCGCTGCGGTTCACGATTTTCATAAGTCACTTGCTGTCACAATGCAGTTCATTGGTCGATTTACCCGTGACCGCAGTGATCTTGGCAAGGCTCATATGGTCGTCAATTTTGCAGAAACTGAAATTCCACGTGAACTGGAAAAGCTCTATGCTGAAGGATCTGGCTGGAACAAAGTGATCTCTGAAGTCGTTCAAAGCAAACAGCAGGAAGCTACTGAATTCATCGAATTTCTTGCAAGTTGTGAACCCTACAAGACTTTTGATGATCCAGATCAGAACATTAGTCCTCGCCTCGTAAATCCTGCGTTGAGTTGCGTTGTTTATCGCTGTTCGTCTGGCGTTGATTGGTCACGCTTTCATGAAGCTTTTCCTGCAAAATACCGTTTTACACAACCTTACGAAAATCTTAAACATAAACTATTTTATTTTTCAGCACAGGTACGTGAACCTGTGAAATGGACGCGTTCAGAAATGATTCGTGACCAGTTTTGGACTCTTGTGATAATGCATTATGCCGAGGATCAAGGACTTCTCTATATTGGTTGCTCGGACAAAAAATTCAAGCATGACGAGCTTGCCAAAAAAGTATGTATTGGAGAACATTCAATTATAGAGAGAAATCCTGTTTTTCGTAGTTTTCAAAATATTAAACGTCGCAAAATTATTCACGCAGGTATACTAAAACCAGCAAATAGAAATAGTCGTTATGCCAAATATAGTGGAGCTGATGTTACTATTCAGTTAAAAAATCTCCAAAATAGTGGGCGTTCTCGGAAATCCGATTTTGTAGCAACTGGATATAGAGATGGTAAACCTGTTGGTGTTGGTGCATCTCAAAAAGGAAAAGTTTGGAATCCTGCACGTGTGGGTAATCCTAAGGAGTGGATCGAGTGGTGCAAAAAAACTGGAGCACTGCTTATTGATGAAACAATTGATACGAATCAGATTTTTGATGATACGGCAGAGGTTAATGAACTCAATCAATATCCCTTAAATGATTCGGTTATAGCGATGGACTGGAATGAGGAAACATTCGAAAAATATCATCGTATGAGTCTAATAGATAACCTGAATGAACATACTCCACTCTATTTGTGTGAGTTTGCCGAATGGATCTATAGTAGTGATACGGTACTTGATTTCAAAATTCTTCGTGAAGGGCATGAACCAATTTCGGTACGAATTGAATTAAAGGGAGAAGACGGTCATTTTGTGTCTTTGCCCAATAGCGAAAATGTTGTGATTGGAGGATGGAGACGTGATGATGAGCCGCTAGATAAGTTCTTTCTTGATTACCCTCCTACATTGTTCCTCGGCGATGGAAGCCTTATATCTGGTTGCCAACATACAATATTTCGTTCGTCAGTTGATACGTTGCCGGATAATTTCTTTGAACAATGGGATTGGAGCGGAGTTGATATAGAAACAGAGTCTGCATACAAATTTGATAATGGACAAATCATACATCGAGCTAATTCGATTCAACAACGAGTTATGGATGAATGTAAAAAAAATGGAGCTATTTTAGTCTTTAATGATGATGGCTCAGGAGAGTCAGCAGACGTAGTTGCTGTATTTGAAAAAGAAGATATTTTAGTGGTGAAGTTGTTCCATTGCAAGTTTTCTAAAGGTACGAGTGCTGGGCATAGGGTTGGAGATCTTTATGAGGTTTGTGGTCAAGCTGTAAAATCTGTGAAATGGAAATGGGACGCTAAGTCTTTGTTTAGACATCTTCAAAGTAGAAAAAACCATGGGCTAGGAGTAGAACGCCGTTTCTTTTATGGTAGTAATGAAACACTCACTAGGCTTATGCAAAAACTTGATTACACCGCCCCCCCATGCTTTGAATTTTGGATCGTTCAACCAGGTCTAGCATCTCATAATCTTCCAGATACTCTCAGTAGATTGCTTATGTCTTGTTCATCTACAATCGCTGATATGACAGAATGCCAGTTGCGATGTATATCTAGTTAAAAATATTATTTCTCACAAAATCTCCAAATATCCTTATAAGTAAAACTTCAATATATTCACAATAAATATATTGCAACAGAAAATATGATACAAGATGAGGGATGTAAAGAATTCTTCTTTCCTGAAATAACACCTCCCTCACCGTCATATATACCAGACACAGGAACTTACCTGCCTGTCATCCTTCACAAAGCCGCCATGTTCCCTATTCCGGGCGTGGCGGTTTTCTGTATTCACCCATCAATAAGAAAGAACAACCATCATGGCTATCAAACTCATCGCCAACTACAGCAAACGCCTCGGGCTGCCGGGATATTCCTCCCACCAGTTCGAAGTCTCCATCGAAACGGAAATCAACAACACATCAGAGCTGTCACTGAAGACGGAACGACTCTACGGTTCCCTTCAGACTGCCGTTGATGCTCAGATCCAACAGGTCGGATTCGTTCCTGACGAACATTACGGCACACAAGCTGCTCAGACGTCTGTTCCCGGGGCGTTCAGATCACAAACGACATCCACATCATCCGTGAGGCGAACGCCTTCTGCAAGCGTCCCTGAGAGTTCTGTTGAAACTGTCCCCGCATGGAAGTGCTCGGAAAAGCAACAGTCGCTCATCCTGGAGCTAGCAGGGAAGGCCGGGCTGGATGACTCTGCCCTGAACGAACTGGCTTCCCGGAGATTCAACAAACCCATGGAAGCCTCCGGGCTGATCGACGAGCTGATGAACCGCTCCGGTGCGACATCCAAACGTTCGGCATCAGGCAGGAACAACTACACCCGCCGTCCCGCTACGGCCTATGCCGGTAACTCCAACCCGTACTGACCATGATCGCTCCCGTAACCTGTCCCATACGTTCATCCTCCCTGCCCCTGGCTATCGCATTGGTGAAGAAGTTTCCTTCGGAAGCTTCTCCTACTTCTGCCATACGCCCGGATTATCTGTCTCCCTCCTCGGCCAAATCGTACTTGTCGTGTTCTCTGCGCTTCTTCTTCGAGAGGGTGGCACAAATACGGAAACCGACAACGGTTGCCCTGCATGTCGGCCAGGCCATCCACGCCACACTCCAGTCCTTCAACCTCGCCCGGTGGCGAGGAGAGGACAGCAGTGAGGCAATCATGGAAAAAGCCTTCTCCTCCCACTTCCTGGAGCTGGAGAAGACGGAAGGCCCCGTGGACTACGCCGACGAAAACGCACGCCAGAAAGTCCTCTCCTGCGCATGGAACACCGTCAAGACCTACATGTATTCCAACGAGGTTTCTTCACAGATGCCCCTGGGAGTGGAAGTCGGCTTGTCGGCTACCATCCCCGGTCTGCCGGTTCCCGTACGAGGTGTCATCGACCTCGTTCAGCACGATCTGACGGCAGTGGACTACAAATCCGCTGCCGCCAAACCGGACGCCGGACATGGCGCCTTTGATCACGAGCTTCAGCTGGTCACCTACCAGATGATGATCGAAGAAGCCACGGGAGACACGCCTCCGTCACTGGATCTCATCTACCTGGTCAAGACAAAGACACCGCAGGTAATCCGAGTCAAAATCTCGCCAGCCAACGAACAGCGTAAGCAACGCATCGCTGACCTGTACAAGATCGCTTACGAAGGCATCACTACCGAGCGTTTCCATCCCCAGCCCGGAATGCAGTGCTCCTGGTGCCAGTACAGGAAGGAATGCTCCGGGTGGTGTAAGAGATGAAGGAATAGTGTCGCTTCAGAAGTCTGCCGTGAGGTCGGCTTCTTTTTATAATTAACCAAACATTTCTTGAACTAACCCTTTTGCTAAGTGATCCATATCTGGGAAAATTGACCACAAATGACGACCCAAGGAAGACAAATATTGGCGCAATAGAGCTTTTTCTTCTGGTTCAATTGTAAATATTCTATCAGCTTTTATCGATAAAGCATATTCATCAGAATCCATAGGAAAAATGTTTTTAAGCCAAAAACTTTTACCTAAATAAAAGTAAGGCATATGCAATGTAAAAAATGAACTTTGTAAAGATTGCCTTAACCCATAACAAGAAGGTATCAAAGGAAGACAAACAGGAAGTGGCTCTTCAGAAAAGCAATCAACATCATCCAAAGAATCTTCAAATATCATATCAATAATTTCGCTCGCTGCTTTTTCTGATTTTGTTCTGTCAAATGCAAAATGAGATATTTCGTATATGTATCCTTTCTTATGATCATCTTTGTTAACAGCAAACCATAAAGCCACTAATGGATCACTTGTCCAATCAAGCAGTCTTGTTGGTAAGCCATGATGTTGTGCTAAATAATACCATTCGACTTTATTTTGCGGGCGAATAGGCATAGGCCACGCCGATGCTTCTCTAACAAATTGTCGTAAAAGTTCACGTTCCTTTGCTAAGGATAATACATCTTCTCTGACACTAAAGAATCTTTTTCGCATTATAGACTCTTTATTATCGGCATCTTCCAATCGTTTATGAAAATCTTCATCATATTCAGCAAAAAGAAATTTTTTCACTTTCATGTGACGAACAATACTAGGTATTAGAGGCCAGTCTTGTGACTGTCCTCGGTACCAAGTCATTAGGTTACATGATTTATGATTTTTCTTGTCATCATGTATAAATGATAAAAATCGGTGTATAACATTATCACATTTTTCAAGATTATCTTGAGATGTGCAAAAAACAGATCTTCTATCTTTGACCCAATATGTCGGAGAAAATCGGTGCATATTATAATAATTCCAAATATTTTTGTATCCGAAGACTTTTATCATTATTAATATCCCCAGTAAAGAATTCTATCATCTGAAAAAAACTTCTCCTCACGTCATATATTCCTGAGGAAGTAGATTCTCTGCTTCCTGCCAGTGCCCGCCTCCCGGCTTTGTTCCGGGAGGCGGGCTTTTTGTTGCAACAAACCAATCATCAATGAATATGAATACTCATACATCCACACGTGAACTCTATCGCAACCGAGACAACAGCCCGCTGGACAGAAACCAGATCCGGCGCGTTGCCCCCTCCGTCTTTGCTGATCGCGAGGACGACAGCCGTTCGGGAAAATACCGCTTCGTCTCGTCCGACTCCCTGCTCGACCAGATGGAAGAAGCCGGGTTCCTCGTCGTCGGAGCCCAGGAACAACGTTCCCGGAAACCGGACGGAACACCTACCCGTAAACACCTGATTCGTTTCGCCCATAGAGACGTGCTGGAACGCAACCGTGACCAGCGCATCGAAGTGGTCATGATCAACAGCCACAACGGCAGCTGCTCCTACCAACTCATGGCCGGGATCTTCCGGCTGGTCTGTACCAACGGACTAATTGTCGGGGCACGTATTGCCGCCATCAACATCCGCCACATGGGCCATACCGGGGAGGATGTGATTGCGGCCAGTCTTCAGTTGGCCTCTGCAACGCCCCGTATCATGGACGACATTCGTCGCATGCAGGGAGTCGAACTACCCTACAAGCGACAGATGGACTTCGTTTATGAAGCAGCACAGCTGCGTATGGGAGACGACTATGAAGACAGGATACGTCCCGAAGTTCTTCTGTCGCCCCGGCGCTGGAACGACATAGGCTTTACGGCGGGAGGCCCGGCTACCGTCTGGCAGTGCTTCAACCGGATTCAGGAAAACCTGATCCGGGGAGGAGTCCCTTTGAAGCCTCAGAAGGAAGGTGCTTATCGTCGTCGCTCCCTGCGGGCGCTCAATGGCATTGACGGCAACACACGCCTGAACCGGGAACTCTGGGATCTGGCCGACAGCTACACTCTGAACAACTGACCTGAGACGACCATGAGAAGAAAACATCATCTCAGAATGAAACGTATGGAACGGACTCCATCGCTGCCCGTGCTGGAACTGTCCATTCTCCTGTACCTTCACAGCGACTTCGAACGCAGTGACGAGGAAATCACGGCGGAATGCCATGGCATCGAACAGGAGAGCGTCAGGCATGCCGTCCGTGGTCTGGCAGGCAGGGAGTTCATCATCCGCACGAAGGAAGAAGAATTTCTTCTCCGTCCCGACTGCTGGCTGATTACCTATGCCGGACGGCAGGCGCTCAGGCAATGGGTGTCCTCTGCTGCTCTGGCTCGTCGGTCATCCCGGACAAGAGTTTCCGCATGAGACACGACCATGAACATGAAAGATATCCTCATTGCTCTGGTAGCGCTGGTACTGCTGTGTCTGCTGGGGCCGGTTATCGTCGGTATCCTGTCGGCTCTGGTGGCCGTAGCTCCGTACCTGCTCGCCGTGCTGTTGATCCTGGGCGTCATCGCCTTCTTCCGCAAGTAACCCTGACAGGAAAGGACCGAGCCATGAAGACGATTCCCATCATCTCGCAACTGCGCTCCACGAGCGGATACGATACGGATGCTCCGTATGCGTACACGGAATTGGACACGGAACTACTGGCCCGGATCGGGAAGGCAGTGTCGCTTTGCAGCAGTCATCAGAACGATCCATCGCTGGGGCTGAGCACGCTGACGATTCACGGGCCGTCCATGACGGCTCTGGTGAACCTCCCGGAACTGACGGAAGAACAACAGGAATCACTGGACGAAAACGAAAGTATCCTGCTGGATTCGCCGATTCCGGAGACCGAACTGGATGTCCTGGAAAGCTGTATCCGGCTCTGTGGTGAAGCCATCGACATCCTTGATGTCCGGTGCCTTTATGCTGTCGCCTGCAACAAGCACACGCGGGATATGTATGAATCCAATATTGGGGCCGTACTGAGACATCTGCTCGAGTCCCGCTATCATCCCGAAAAGTAGGAGTTGCCTGATGCTGACGATTGAAAAGTACAAGGGCACCCGCTTCTGGGCCGTCTTTCGAGACGGAGAGCTGTTGGCGGTAACCGTGTACAAGCGTGGAGCCGAAGCAATCGTCAGGACGCTGGAAGCCAGGGACGGATAAGGCCGACATTCAGCAGCTCTTCTTCATCATGAAGGAGAGTTGTTTTTTAGCTGTCAGTCATGAAAAATCCTTTGTTTTCAAGCTGAATATCAATGTGTTGCTTTTTGTTAGTGCAGTATTTAAAATTCTTTCATGAAACGCACCGTCATTGAAAAAATTGCCTCATTGGTCCCTCAACCCGATACATGGCTTTCCCCGGATCATGACGACCCTGTTCTCCGGGTTATCCCGTTGGAGATGGCGAATAGAATCAGGAGGATTCAGACCTTGCTGGGACGTCCCGATGCCGGCTGGATCATCGCCAGGTCATATGCCCGGGAAGAAATCATGCCGCCAGCCTGGTTCAAGGAACAGACAATACGCAGAACAATCAAACTCCTCATGGGTAAAGAAAACAATGCCGTCCTGATGGAAGCCATCGCTCTTTCAGGCGAGATGGCAGCAGGGGCACGCAATCTTATTCACGCCCTCCTCCTGAATGACGGATGCGATTACGATGAAATCAGTCGCATCAGCGGCATCTCCCGGGAGATTGTTCGTGCTCACGAAGAACTTTTCTTCAACGTCAGGGATCGCCGGGATGAACAAACCTACCTCTCCGGCATTGTCTACCCCAATGGAAGGATCGACGAACTGCGTCCCGATTATTTCGACGCGGCGGGCAACAGGGAATTGCTTCTCCGGACTGGATTCAACAGTACCGTCAAGCAGACGGCCTTCCTTGCCGGGCTGCAAATGACCAGCCCCTATGCCCAGGGAAACAATACCGAGAAAACGGACAGGATCTGCCGGGACATGCTGGAACGGGCCGCCATGGCAACCGGAATGGGCATAGCCAACAGCTCCCGGCATCCTCTGGGGCCTGTCATCAGACAGGTCGCCGTCAATTCAGCGCATCAGGTCAAGCCCGATGGATTTGGTCAACTGATCAGCCTCGGGGATACGATGAAGCAGGAGCTGGAACAACTTGCCCGGAACAAAGCGGAAGTCCTGAACCGCAACATGAACGACATCCCCCGGGAACCGGTTCCCCTCACCTCCAACCACGAACAATAATGAAGATGACGAAAATGCAGAAAATGAACCAGCTGCCTGTCCATGCCGTGATGACGACGAAGGAACTCAAGCAGCGAGGCTTTACCAACCAGGATCTGACCCGTGCCGGGAAAGAAGGTGTTCTTGTCCATTGCGGGTACGGAGTTTGGGCTCGTCACGTTCCTCTCTGTCTGTATGAAGCGCTGAAAACATTCCAGAAAGAATCGCAGAGTTGCCACATAGGTGGACGAACCATTCTGCACCTTCTGCTCGGGGCGCCTAAACCGGAACGAATACAACTGTTCGATCACCGGGAAACAAGAACCTATCCGAATGTTTTTAATTTTTCGGGGCGGATTCATACAGTTCCATGCAGAATATTCAACGACGAATACTTTTTTGATGAATGCTGCGGTATCATCGAACGTGACGGACTGTACTGGTCTACTCCTGCCCGGGCATTGCTTGAGAGCATTGACATGATCGGGAATCTTGATGATTGCCGTATCATCATCCGGGCCATGGAGCAACTGGAAGAAATGGACATGGATGATCTGGGGAAGGTCCTGGAATGCTGCCAGAGGGAAAAGGTCAAGCGCTGGTTCTTCTACCTTGCCTCCAAGGTGTCGCGGGATTGGGCATGGGCTTGTACCCGGGACTCGGTTGTCCGGAAAGTTCTGTCGAATAGCATATATTCTCTGCACACACCGGGAATGTACGTCCCCGATTTCAGGATCACGGTGCCGGAAGAGCTGGAACGGGAGTTCCCCCGTTATATGCCTTTCGGGCTTTCCTGAATGTAAATGGAAGGTTGGACGGCGTTTTTTAAGAAACACCGTCCAACCTTCAGAAATATTGCTGTCTTTCTTGATTATTGATAATGAACAACTACAGAACTCCCTGAACTACGAAGGGGGGGAACCTGGATAAATTCATATTTAGTATATGAAATAATATAATAGATGGTATCTCCCTTGTAGTAAACGGAGTATTGTAGTTATTCATTCATAGCTTGTTATGTCATATTTTTCCGTTTCAACAACCCCGGAGTTCCTTCTGGAGGAGGTACACCAGAAAGGAATCGCAACGATCCGTTTCTTCGATGCGCAAGTCACCTGGGAACAAGCGGGCCATTTCCTTGATGTCGTCGAGTTTAGCCTTGCCTGACCGCGTAATCTGTCCGCTGCGTATGGGAGCCTTTCCATTCAAGGGCCAGTTTTTCTTCTGAGCCTCCTTGTAAATGTATCCCAGTAATGTACGAAGTCGGTCATGGAAGGAGTCGCCCGTCAAACGATTTCTGCATGAGAGGAAATGTCTGACAAGTTCGCGAACACAACGGGCATGGTCGATTGTTACGACAGGCTTATCCGGCTGGTCTGCCACGGCCAGTACGAGTAACAAGCGGTAGGCTATTTCCATGATTCGTGCCTCGTGTTCTACTTCAGCATGATACGTCACACACAGGGCTTTCAGATTCCGAATTTCATTTAGTACCTGTTCTGGCTCATCTACTCCAACTTCAACAAAAGAAACCGCTTCCGATTGATCACCCATCATGGGACGACGTTCTAAAATATTTTTGATCAAAGTGTTCCACCCGTTCAGGTCGGGGTCCGGATTTTTGTCTGGCTCATAGGTAACGATTTGTCCCCGTTCCAGATCCCGAAAGCTTGAGGAGACCAGGCAACGGGCCATGAATCCGGATTGAAGCATTCCTTCATCCCCCAGGACTTGTTCCATGGAGTCATATTGGGTTGCCCATACCAGGGCAAGACATGGACTGTTGACCCGGTCTCCCGATCGCCCGATACGGTCTGTTTTGATCGCATCGCCGCTGAAGCCGGCCAGATATGGTTTTTCTCCTGACAGATTGTTACCGCCATACCCCACCATGACTTTCTTGACTTGTTCACGAGCTTCGGATGAAGCTGACAATAAGGATTGGTCTGGTGAATCGGATAATTTTTGGACTAAAGCCTCCGGGGTAATGTCTTCAATCGTAATATCACCATGGCAGGCAAGCCGACGTTCCAAGGCATGAATTTGATGTAACAGGTCGGCTCTTTCTTGTATTGCCTCTTCCTGTAAATCCGGAGCTGGACATGGCATGGAGTCTTCGAGTTTGCGGTATTGTTCATCGAGCCTCTTTTTTTCCCGTTTCCACAGAGATTTTTGTGTCGCCAGAGAATACTCCCTGGCTGTTTCTATTTCTGTGATGACTTTTCTCAGGTAATCCATAGGACGCGATTTTCCTACTCCAGAGCCTTCAACAATCAGGAAAAACAGATTGGATCGGACCCTGTTTCCATTGAATTGCAGGGAATAGACTTTCCCGAGACATCCCGAGAGCAGGCCAAGAACCTGAACTCCTACAATGTTTTCCGGTACGCGAAAAGCATCGACAACATTTTGCACGGTTCTTTTCAAAACTTCCGGCAATAGTTCCGTTGGGAACGAAATATCGGGTTGCTGTGGTTTACAGGGCGGAATGAGCTGTTGCATGATCAGATGACCTCCTTTCCGATAGCCGTGAAAGAAAGAATCTCCCCGATCAAATAGCTCTGGTGACTAATATTGGTTTCCCGCACGTCCTTTTTACCGTTGGGTAATGTTAAAGCGTGAACAGAAGCGGCAATACCCGCCAATAGCCCCGTCGCCTTGGCTTTCCCTTCTTCTCCTGCCTCGTCTGCATCGAAGGCCAAAAGGACATGCTTGCCTCGAAAATATTCCGCCCGTTCAGGATTAAAACTCTTCACACCGTTAATGGAGACGATAGCAGGGAACTCTTTTTCAGGCATGCCCGAGTGAAGAATGGCATCCATGGCAGCGATGGCATCGGTTTCTCCCTCTGTAATAATACAGTGGGTAGACCCAGGGATGGCATGAATACCCCACATGGTTACTGTCCCGCAAACTTTTATGAAAGCGTGGTCAGTAGGGCCGGGAATGGTGTAAGGATTCCCATTCATACTGAATCCAAAGTGCGTGGCCCAGGGTTCTTTCAAGCGAGCTTTGACCCCGATATACTTTCCATTCTCGTCTGTATAGAGGAAGCAAAGCCCTCCTTCTGGGCTCAGTCCTAACGCATACCATGGCCTGGCGGCCATGTACATCAGGGTTTCTTCAGCGAAACCAAGAGTAAGCGCCATTCGCTGGACCTTGAGGTGCTCTAGGAAAATAGCCATACGAAGGCTTTCACATCCCATTTCTTCGAGATGAGTCAGAGGCCGTATTTCCTTGGGTACAACAGCCTTAACTGCGGGTTGTAACTCAGGAATTGCGGAGAAATCGTTATCCGACTGCATACTTTCCTTGATGAAATGGATGATGTCGGAATAATTCTCCTGCATCGTCCATTGCTTGTGAGCGCACACCAGGTCGAAAATTGTTCCTGCTGCATCGCAAGCAAAGCAGTTGAACAGAATAGTTCCGTCCTCCATGACGCTGAAAGAGCAGGATGGATTATGATCGTTATGAATGGGACAACAAACGGTCTGCTGATGCCCTGGGCGATTACTATAGAGTTCGTTGAGGTACAGACTACGCCCTCTTTCTTTATAGATGCGAGCCAAGGTAGCGTTGAATGCTGCCAGGTCTTTCTTGATATTTTGGAAATCAATTTTCATTGTTTTCTTTGTGGTTGCCCGGCAGCTGTGATCTGGTAGGATATTCAGGGACACCCATCCTTGGAACTCCGCCTGATCGCAGCATGCGCGGGCGGGGTTTCTTATTTTGCCAATTCGGTTTGGCGGTCAAGCCATGCGTGGACATCCAAAAGGCGGAACCTTTTGATTCCACCACGGCGGTTGTTCTGGACCAAAAAGTAGGGAAGTCCGCATTTTACGAGTTCGTCTACTTTCTTGGTCGAGATCTTCAAGTGTTGAGCCAGTTCGGCCCTATCCATGATATGGGCAATGCCGCCCAAATCTCGAAGTTGTCTCTGTGGTTTTGTCGGTGACATGTGCGGAGAATTGAATTTTCTCTGCAGAATGTCAACACGCCATATACTGCTAATAATAAGACGTTTGCAATGTTTATATATTGCGTTTAATTAAGAAATAGTAGGGTTTATTAGGCCTTTTACAGCGAGGAATATCCTCGATTTCTGAGCAAAAAGTGAACATAATGGGATGTATTAATAGAATATGCGTTTAATTACGTATAATGAACATTATGAAACACTTGTGATGAATATGCTGATTTTGTCATACTGTAATCTCTCAGGTAGTCACGCGGGAATCGACACCACATTTTCTCGGTGCTTGAATAGGATTCGTCCTACTGGCGGAGGAGATCAGTGAGAAGCGCTTCGAAAACAACCGAACTTGCCTACTTGGAAAAGTACCAAAAAATCCGATCTGATAAAATGGTACAAGCGTTATAATGGAAGTAAGCAGATCAGGAGTATTGTAGATATCCCGAAGCATGCTCTGGAACTAGCATGTTGCGCGCTTACCTCGTCCACACACAAGCCAGCCCATTCCCGCATCCGTCAGGGAACGTGGAGTTCCCCCTATATCTCCTGCACGAGGCCATGGGATTGTGATTTTTTTCTCAGAGGGATTCATTTGAGTGTGATTGTGTAAAAATGTAAGAATCTTTTCCATATTCTCCATTTGTTTCGGACGTAGAGGGTAATCCATATACACTGACATTACTTCCTTAATTCGATCCAGAAGCCACCTCAACCCTGGACGACTTATTTCATGCCATTTTTGAATATAAGTCCAAGGAGCAAACCACGGGATTCTCTTTAAGAACGATTCAGAATCAAATTTATTAAATACAATAAATTCCTTTATGGAATATTCCCATACAGGGGATATAGGTTTTCTTGGACTAAGACCTTTGATCATTTGCCTTATATCTTTTATCTCTTTATCAAGTGGCTCTTTGCAGTACTTTAACATTAGCCAGAAAAGAGTGTCAGACAAAATATCGGAAACTATCTCGTATTCATGTTGTAGTTTGATCGTCTGTTGATGTAAATTTTCAATCTGCAACCAGTTATTAATAGCTAGATCAGCTTCATCTGGCTCATATCCTTCTTGATCATATAGTTGACGTCGATATACCGATTCTGGGCGCATACCGAACAATTCTGCATGGCTCCATACATATTCTAGAAAGGCATTGTTCCAACCATGACGAGGTGACCAAATACCCATTGAATATAAATTGTATGCTTCGCCATGCCAAAAATAAACAGAATCCTGCTTGAAAACACCTGCATCTATAAATCGAACTTTAATATCATATCTGCCATTCTCGCTTTTATGGAAAATAAATTCAAGTGTTCCTGGAGGAGATTTTATTTCAGAAGGCAAACGGCTCGGTTTTTTGCTTCTTTGAATACGAGTATAATGACGGCAACAGATGTGTACAACAAGTTGATGTGATGAGATAGAAGGTATTGATACTTTGAGGATACGCTTTCCTTTTTGAGGAGACTGTCGAGTCGAAGAATCTTCGAACTTGGCTTGGATGTTAAGGTTATGATTATAAAGCAATTCAATCCTGCCGGAGCTTTGCCCCATTACCACATCACATTCTCTTAGTCTTAATCTCCCTCCGCCGTTCTGTTCTGGGCAAGGAAATAAGATCGATTCTAGTGATGGCCTTGTATCGTTGTCACTCATGAATAGCTTCTATTGTTGATTTTGGGGCCGGATAGCAAAATAGCCTTCTCCCTCCTTGTCTGTTCTCGCTTGGACATAGTGCTTAAGCAAAATCTCCACGCTGTTGCCCATGGCTTTGGCAACAACTGAAGTATTCGGTTCAATGGCACACATGTAGGTTCCGTAAGAATGCCGTAGCCCATCTTTTTTCCATTCAATGCCTGCTTCTTTTAACGCCATGATATCCCGGCCCTGATTCCATTCCCGTTGCTCTCTCGTATCCCCCGCCAGCAGGTAGCCCGATTGTTTGCCTTTTTTCTGAAGCCACCATGTCATCCAGGCACGGAATGCTTCATTAACGGGGATAAGCCGGTCTTGGCCAGTCTTTGATTTAACATGCTCTATTTTCAGGAAACCGTTTCCAAGGGCTTGCCCTATTTCTCTCCATGTCAAACGAGTCAATTCTCTAGGGCGAACTCCCATAAATGCTGCCGTTATCAACCAGGGAATGGCTTTGGGACATACACCGATGGCTGTGTGAAGCAGGGATGAGAGTTCTTGTGGAGCATAGGATTCCCGGGTAGGTTCTTCTGCCTGAATAGGGGGAAGCAGGGCTATCGGGTTCCTCGCGATATAGGCCCGCTTTTCGCACCAATTCAGGAATGTATTCAGGGCTGTTCGGTAATGTTTGATGGTCGTTTGAGACGGAAGGCCTCCATCTCTGCCAACCACAGTATCACGCAGGAGAGATTCGACTTCTTCAAGAGCTTCTACGGAACCAAGTTCATCAATGTAAATAGCGTCGAACAAATCCAACATCCTTTTCGTATCGGCCAGGTTGCGACGACATTGCTTGACGGCGGTATCGCCCTTTTTGGTTTCAGCTTCTTTTTCTTTATAAAGGCTATATTCGTGGAACAGGTCTTCAATCGTTCGCCGGGCTATATCCTGTTTATGTTCCGCATCCATAGCGTACCGAATAGCCTCCTCCAGCGTCTGTGATTTCTTACCTTCCTGCATGCGCTTCTCCCGGTGCCTGCGCCAAAGACGAATTGCCTGTCTTTCAGTTGGAGTCAGCAAAAATTCTGCTTCTTGCCTGACGACGATATCTGCGAATCGATTGTATGCTTCAATGGCTTCATCCACAGTGCGATAAAAATGATTCTTCTTCACCCCGGCAGGAAGATCCCGTTTGATCTGGATATACCATGGGCTCTTCCTTTTGGGTTGATGGAGGATGTAGATGCCCGGAATCTGGATTTTTACTCGCTCATAGATATCCTGTGCAATGTCACCTGTTTTGTATGACGAGACCTTTCCCATGCTCATTACAGTACCAAAAACGGATCATAGAGGAATCTCTTTTTCTGACTTTTTTCTGACCATTGGCAATAAATTCTTATGGAATAAGCGATTCGGAATGACTGTTAATCACTAGGTCGTTGGTTCGAGCCCAACCGGGGGAGCCATTAATAAGCCCTGTAAGCCAAAAGCTTGCAGGGCTTTTCTTTTGGCAGGAATAGAAAATCTGATGCCGGAATGGTTTTACATTTACAGAGATTATCAGGAATTTCTAGCTATTCTGGAAGAATAGGCAGGAACCCTTTTTAAGGCTATTTCCCCATATGGGGAAGTAATTATTAAGAGTTTGATAATAAAGTGCTCCAATGATTATACTGGCAAATTCCGGGAGCTCCCTATAAAGTGAAATCGCCAGAATACTATAAAATATGGAAAAACTTTTGTACAATAACAAGTTATACGTTTGTCACGAGTATCTGCTGGAAAAAGATTTTGAATCGGCTGTCATTGAACAAGCGCCTCATATTTTTGGAGAGAACAGTATCTATATTGATATTAAGAAACAAATCGGCGAAAGCATCATCACAATTCCGGATGGATACTTGATAGATTTTTCTCTTGAGGTTGAACCCAGGCTACACATTATTGAAAATGAATTATCCAGCCATGATCCTTATAAACACATAGGTTCTCAGCTTTTAAAGTTTGCTATTTCATATAAGGCCAGTGGCAGAAAAATAAAAGAATTTCTGCTTGATGCTTTAATGAAAGACGAAAGCATGAGAGAACGTGTTGAGGCAGGTTTTCTTCGTGCAGGATACAGGAATATAGATGCTTTTCTTGAAAGTCTTATTTTTGAGAAACCGTTGAACGCTGTCGTTGTTATTGATCAGTCTTCTCCAGAATTGGAAAATGTTCTTGGCCAATTGACTCTTAATACGGATATTGTTGAATTTAAGACATTTAAATATAGAAATGATTACATTCATCAATTTACTCCATTTAATGCAGAGGTGAGGGACGTCATAGAAAAAGGTAGAATCCTTAAGCCTGAGACATTGAATACCGTGGTCGTACCTGCAAGAGAAGAAGGATTTGAAAAAGAATTTCTTGGCAATAATCGTTGGTATGCAATACGTATTAGTGCATCCATGATAGATCGGTTAAAATATATAGCTATTTACCAGGTTTCTCCTGTATCAGCAATCACCTGCTATGCTGAAATCGTATCTATGGAAAAATATCAGGATACAAATAAATACTTGCTGTATGTGAAAAATTTGAAAAAAATAAAACCTATACCGCTGGATGCGAATAATAAAAGGTTAGCACTTCAAGCGCCTCGGTATACCGCTATAGATCAGTTACTGAAAGCCAAAAAACTTTCGCAGGTATTTTGTTAATCCGTGGAAATATCAGATAGCTTGTACCAGCATAATATTTTTGTGCCGATTCTTGGTTGATGATGACCAAAAAAGCCTCCTCCTTTTTCTTCACTTCCGGTTGGAGGTACGCATCAGCACGCGTTTTTTTAGCCAGTCGCGGACGGGTTCATCGTACAGTTTCAGGCAGGCATAGGCCAGGGCTATGCAGATAACGAGCGTGCCGGCGATGACGGGGAGCGCCTGGGAGAGGGGGACCTTGTTATTGTAGAGCCACGCCGTGTAAAGGTAAACGATGGGATAGTGGGTGATGTAGAGGGGGTAGGAAATATCGCCCAGGAATTTGCAGGCTTTTGAGGAGAAGCGGTCTTTCGTGTGTCCGCTGGCGGCCATGAAGATGATCAGGGGGAAGATGACGATGATGCAGAAGGCATCGTAAAGGCCGTTCAGGCGGAAGTATTCCGCGCCTCCCACATGGGGCATGGAGATGGCCGCGACGAGCATCAGGCTGCACCACCAGAAGGCGTTCCGGATGCTGGCGAGTTTCCCCAGGCGGAACAGGAGCAGGCCGCCGAAGAACGGGAAGATCAGCCTTGTCGCGCCGATTTGGAGTTGTTCCAGGTCCAGTGTCCAGCCGCCGATGTTGTTGCCCTGGCTGAAGCATTGGTGAATCAGGGCGCAGCCTGCCAGGAAGACCAGGATGGAGAGCCAGGTGTTGGAAAACCTTCTGACGACGGTGGCGTACAGGATGTTGGCGATGTATTCAAAGAAGAGCGACCACGCCGGGCCGTTCAGCGGATGCATTTCCGCCCAGCCGCGGACGTCCATGGAGGTGGGAACGGGAAGAAGCGTAAAGCCGATGGTCATCACGAGCAGCATTTCCCACATGGGCGTGGAGGCCATGGCCGGATAGATTTCTGAGTCCTGGAAGTAGAAGAAGATGCCGCCGATGAGCATCCCCATCACCACCATGGGCTGCAAACGGACCAGGCGCCGCTTGCAGAAGTCCCACAGGCTCATTTTGCCCCAGCGGTCATCGTAGGCGTAGCCGATGACAAAGCCGGAAAGCATGAAGAAGAAGTCCACGCAAAGATAGCCATGATTGATGATTTGGTCGGTATGGAATTCCCGGTCGCTCAGGCTTCCTTCAAAAAGGTGGAACAGCACGACCATGACGGCCGCCACTCCCCGGAGGCCGTCAAGAATGGCGTAATGGGGCTTGGGCGCCAGCAGGGAGGTACCATTGGAGAGAGAGGTGCTCATGGTCGGAATGTACGTGAACAGGGATTGTTTTCTTACAGGGAGAAGGCTTGCCGCCGCCGCGAGAGAGTCGGCGGGGGAAACGTACGAAGGCACAATCATATTTTTTGATACCCCAGAGTAAAGAAAGAAAAGCGATGATTTTGTACGGTTTCTTTTCCGGAGGATGGACAGGGAAAGTTCTTCCAGGGGCGACGAATGCTTTCTGTCCGGGAGCTTCGGGAAACGTGCCGTTTGAAATGGGAAAGAAAGCACGCTTCATTATCCTGCCTGCGCCGTTTTTGAAGAAGTAAAGGCTTCCCTTCCCCCTGCTGGGAGAGGGAAGCCGGTAGAGATTTATGATCCGTGGATGCCGGGAACACCCGGCGCCGACGGAAATCCGGCAGTCCGCATTTTTTTGCGGACAAGGAATCCGCATCAGGCCAAATGCATGCCGCCGGTGACGCCGAAGACTTCAGCCGTGATGAAGCTTGATTCCTGGGAGGCCAGGAAAACATAGAGGCCGGACAGTTCCACGGGCTGTCCCGCCCGTTCCAGAGGCGTCTTTTGGCCGAATTCCGGCAGGAGTTCCTGCAACTGGCCTCCCGTTACCTGCAAGGGTGTCCAGACGGGGCCGGGAGCCACGACGTTGACTCGGATGCCTTTGGAGGCCACCTGTTTGGCCAGGGCGCGGCTGAAGGCAATGATGGCCGCCTTGGTGGAGGCGTAGTCAATCAGGTTTTTGCCCGGCTGGTAGGCCTGAATGGAAGAACAGGTGATGATGCTGGCTCCCGGCTTGAGGTGGGGGAGGACCGCCTTGGCAATCCAGAATAAAGAGAAGACGTTGACTTCAAATGTTTTGACAAGCTGCTCCGTGGTGATGTCCTGAATGTCCTCGGTCGCTACCTGCTTGCCGGCCACCAGGGCCAGGATGTCCAGTCCGCCGAGCTTTTCCAGAGCATCGTGAATAAGATTTTTGCAGAATTCCTCGTCGCTGAGGTCGCCCGGAAGAAGGACGATATTGCGGCCTTCCGCTTCCACCAGTCGGGCCACTTCCTCCGCGTCGCTCTGCTCTTCCGGCAGATAGTTCAGGGCAATGTCCGCACCTTCCCGGGCGTAGGCGATGGCGGCCGCCCGACCGATGCCGGAATCTCCTCCGGTCACCAGCGCCTTCCTGCCGGCCAGCCGGTTGCATCCTTTGTAGCTCTTTTCACCGGAATCGGGAACGGGGGCCATGTCAGATTGCAGGCCGGGCGCTTCCTGCTGCTGTTTTTCATATTTCCCGTCATAGAATTGATGGCGGGGGTCCTGCATGTCGTGAATGTCTTTGCTGCTCATTTTTCCATTAATCGTGATGTTCAGAGGGGAATACCGCGGGCCGGGGAAGGTCCGGAAAAATTTGATGCCGGACCTTGCGCAGGGCTTGCTGCTCCTGTATGCATTCCCATAGGCGTGGAGGCCTGAAAGACGGACGACCGTTCAATTGAAAACGCTGTTTAAGCGTTCCATGTCATTGATATTTCAAGGATTTTGCCAAGTTGAACAATATTGTGCCTTGGTTGGGATTACAGGCTCAACCGTACCTTTTCCGTGATCTGCACAAATTCGCCGGGCAGATTTTCAGCTATGGAGGCCGGGAAGAAGGCCGCCTGTTTTTTCCGCCGCCATGCCTTTTCCCCGGAGAAAGGAGCGGATTGACGGAGATTCAGCGCAGCCCGTAAACAAGGTATCCGGCCGCTCCCGTCAGAGTCATCAGCAGGATGGGGTTGACGCGCCATTTTCTCAGGGCAAACAGAGCGGCTCCAAACAGGATGAAGCTGGGAATATCCACCCTTTCCACGGATTGCCAGTCAAAGGTGCCGCAGAAGGTCAGCATCAGGATGGTTCCGCCCGCGGACATGATCAGGCCCACGGAAGCCGCTTTCAACCCTTCCAGAACGCCGGAGATGTAAAGGGAACGCCGATGCCTTTGGAAAAAAAGGTGCAGCAGCAGCGCCGCCGCCACGCCAGGAAGGACGCAGCCCAGTGTAGCCGTCATGGCGCCGGGAATGCCCGCTATCTGCAATCCCACGAAGGTAGACGTGTTGATGGCCAGCGGGCCGGGCGTCATCTGGGAGCTCGTGATGATGTCGGTAAACACCTTCTGTGTGATCCAGCCGTGATGAATGACCACCTGGTCACGGATCATGGGGATAACGGCATACCCGCCGCCGATGCTGAACGCTCCGATTTGAAGGAAAGCGCTGAAGAGCTGCCAGAGCATCTGCATTATCCGGATCTCCTTTCCTGTTTTATTCGGACGTGCCACAGGCTCAGGATGCAGCACACGGCCAGAATAACGGCTATATGGAGGTGAAAGACGAAGCTTGCCACAAAGGCCCCCGGTACCATGGCGTGCAGCAGGGCCGATTTTTTGCGGAGAATCATCCGCCACATGTCCACCACAATGTCCACGATGAGGGCTGCCACGCCCGCCTGCATCCCCCGCAGGACGGCTTCCACCGCAGTGCTGGAGCTGAATGCCTCATACCAGGACGCCACGGCGGACAGGATGACCAGAGGGGGAATGACGGCGCCCAGACAACTGGCAAGCACGCCCGGAAGCCCTGCGGTGCGGTGGCCTGCCAGGGCGGAGAGATTGACGGCGATCGCTCCGGGCGTGGATTGTGCGATGGCGGCCATGGACAACAATTCCTCCTTGGAGAACAAGTGTTTTTTCCGGACGTAATACTTGCTGATCATCGGGACCACAATGTAGCCGCCCCCAAAGGTGAACGCACCGATGAACAGATTGATCCAGAAGAGCCAGAGGCATGTTTTTATTTTTTCTCCGGACATGCTGCCTGAATGGAATGTGCAGGGTACCGCCGGGGATGTACATAAGAGGTGTTTTCCTCCATTTTTTCCTGCTGCCGGAAATGTCTTTACACCGGAAAGCCCGTTTCTGCGATACGCCGTGCAATGGTAACGGCATGCTACCACATCCGGAAGAAAAATGCATGCGATTTCACAGGAAAAATGAGGGAATTGCCCGCCTCCGCAGATAAAATGGAGAGGTCTGGAAAACCACCGCCGGAATTGCCTGCTTTTACCGGCATCCAGCAGACTGTTCCGGAATACTTCATGTTTGACGGGCAGCGGAATGGCCGTAATCACCCACTAACCGGCGGCATTTTTTTATCAAGCAGTACTTATTAATTTATTTTAACAAGGTAATTATCTACCTGCGCCATGAACCGTATATCTCGCCTGTTCATGTATGTTTTTTGGCGGCACTTCCGGGATTCCGACTCCTGGTGACGGATATGTGTCTGCGTGTGTCGCCTATGGCGGCGGATCGAACCCCTTGTATTTCCGATATGCGGAACAGACGTCGCCGTGCTGACGGGAGCGATTCATGGTGGCCCCTGTTTTTTCAGGGCCGGATACCGTTCCTGATAAATCCGCCGTCCCCGCATTTCGCGGATTTCAACGGCGGCCTTTTTCCAGTTCGTCCCTGCGCGCCATGATCTTTTCCATGACGGCCTTCCGGTCGCGTTCCGGGATTTCCACCGGATTGCCGCGGTAGTCGCTCGTCATGGCGGCCAGGGCGCCGCCTACATGGTGGGCGTCAAAAATCGGGAGCTTCCAGGTGGAAGGTTTTTCCGGATCAGGCACGTAGGCGAATTCGGAAGCGGGGTATTCCTTGCCGTCCACTTCCTTTGTCTTGGGCTGGTGGTCCTGTTGCATGAGGGTGAGACAAGTTCCGGAAGAAGATCATTGCAGGAAAAAGCCCGATAAGACGCAATACTTCACGCGGCAAACCAATACGGTCACATTTCCCATGGCGGCCAAAAGGACTGTGAATACCGGACGAACCTATTCCACGAAAACGATCTTTTGCGGGGGAAAGCCCGCTTTCTCTTTTTCTCTTTACACCCGGAGGGAAATATACGAGCATTTTTCTGTTAATTATAATAATTCCTAAAATGAAAGACACCATATACGAGGAGAACAGACTCCCGGAAGGGCGCATGCCCGCCCTGCGCGTGGAACCCATGCCGGCGGATACCAACCAGCACGGCGATGTGTTTGGAGGCTGGGTGATGAGCCAGGTGGACCTTGCGGGCGCCAGCACGGCCATGCGTTATGCGCTGAGCCGCTATATCGTGACGCGTGCCGTCAGCAGCCTGACTTTTGAAGCCCCCGTGATGGTGGGGGATGTGGTCTCCTTTTACACGGACATCATCAGGGTGGGGCGTACGTCCCTGACGGTGAAGGTGGTGGTGTATGCGGAGCGTCTGACCAAGCTGTGCAACAACGTGGCCAAGATCACGGAAGCCGAACTCGTTTACGTGGCCCTGGGGCCGGACAAGAAGCCGATTGACCTGGAAGAGTCGCGCGCGCAGTTTGCCCAGTGCTGTTCCCTTGAAACGGGTGGCGAGGTTTCCTGTTCCTGAACGGGAGGGAAGCTCCGCGCGATGTCACGCGGTTTTCCGCTTTTTGCGGGTTTTCCCCTTGTCCTTGTCCACCAGGGCGAAGATGAAGGAACTTGCCGCCGCAATCGTTCCGATGGTGACGAAGGTGGCGTGAAAGGCCGATTCCACGGCAGGCCCGGAGGTGGCGGCATGGCCGCCGAAACAGTCCAGCAGCAAGGAGGCCGTCGCGATACTGACGGCAATGGACAACTGCATGATCATGGAAAGCAGGGAATTCCCGCTGCTGGCATCCGCGTTCGGCAGGTCGATCAGCGTCAGGGTATTCATGCAGGTGAACTGGATGGAGTTGGCCGCTCCCAGCAGGGCTAGCATGGACAGAAGAGTGAATTCATGGGTGCCGGGGCCGATGAAGTAAAAGGCCGCCAGCAGGGTCCCGATCGTGAACGTATTGATGACCATGATGTTCCGGTAGCCGAATTTTCCGAGCAGCCGCGGCGCCACCGTCTTTGCCAGAAGGTTGCTCACGGCCAGCGGAATCAGGGACATGCCGGATTTAAGGGCGGAATACCCTAGCACCACCTGGAAGAAAAGGGGAACCAGGTAAGGCAGGCAGCTCCCGCCCAGGCGGCAGACGATGTTTCCGGCTATGCCGATGGCAAAGTTCCGGATGCGGAACAGGGAGGGGCTGAAAAGCGGCGTTTCCGACCGGAACGCCAGCGCCCAGTATACGGTCTGGAAAAGAATCCCTGCCGTCAGGAGAATCCCCATCCGGGTTTTGTCCGGGGACCCTCCTTCCGTGGAAAGGCTCATCGTGATCAGCAGGGCGGAAGCGGAGAAGAACAGAAACCCCGGCCAGTCGAACTTCTGTTCCTTGACGGCCTTCAGGTCCGGCATCGCGTGGCCCACAGGCCCGCCAGTCCCACGGGAATGTTGATCAGGAATATCCAGTGCCAGGAGATGTACTGCACGATGATGCCGCCCAGCACGGGACCGAGCAGGGGCCCCAGCAGAGCCGGAATGGTCACGATGTTCAGCACGTTGACGAACATGGAGCGCGGGTAGGAGCGCAGGATGACCAGCCGCCCCACAGGCATCAGGAACGCCCCGCCGATGCCCTGGACGACACGGCAGGCCGTCATCATGGCGACGGAGGTGGAAAGGGCGCAGAGCAGGGAGCCGAACGTGAACAGGGAGATGGCGAACAGGAAGGTGTGGCGCGACCCCAATTTGTCGGAGACCCATCCGGAGGCCGGTATCAGCACGCACACCGTCAGCATGTAGGCGGTGACCAGGGAGTGGAGCTGCAGCGGATGGGTGTGGAAGCTGCGCGCAATCGTAGGAATGGCCGTATTCAGGATGGTGGCGTCCAGCATCTGCATGAAGAACGCCGATGCCACCAGAAAAGGCAGGTAGCGCAGGGACCGGGAGGATGTCGGCAGTTTTTCCATGAATGCTGGCCGCCAGTATCCGGCGTCTCCCCGGCGGGGGCAAGGCCGATGTCTGTCCGGCTTTTTCGGAACACTTTCTTGCCATCCCCGGGTTAGGCGGTGTTCATGTCTCCCCAGAACGCCGGCACCCTTGTCTCATGGGCCGGGGAATGGAACCCTGGTTCAGGTTTCCGGAACGAGCATGATGGATTTTGTTTCGGCGCCGCTCGTTATTCCCTTCACGGTCAGCGTGCATTTCCCTGGCGGCAGGGTGATGCCGCCGGGAGAGTATTTGGCAAATTTGGTCCAGCCGCCCGTTCCCGGAAAGGTGAATTCCTCCAGGTTGCCGTTTACGGAATAACCTATCTTGAGAAGGGTGGAGGCAGGCGCGGCTATGGCGTAATCCGTCGTTACCGTGTACGTGCCTCCCTTTTTCGTCTCAATGTCCCAGCTGACGGAACTGAAGTGAGACAAAACATTGAATTTTCCGAGGTCCTTGGCCTGTGCGTGGGAAATGAAGCAGTTCTCCGGAGTGAGGATGATTTTTCCTCCCGCCGTCGGCTGCACCACCGGAAAAATGTCTGTCGGAATCAGGCGGATGTAGCGGACATAGATGCCGTCCCTTCCTTTTTTCCTGATGGTAAAGGTTTGTTTCCCCTTGGTGAGTTTCATGCTCCCCGGATGGTAAATGCTTGCGTCATTGATGCCTCCGCCGTTGGTCGGTACTTTCCACACGAAGGAGGGGGCGGAACCGGATTGCAGTTCATATTGTGCGGAAGCGATTGCCGTCCAAGGAAAAACGTACCAGATTTCAAGAATGTATTCCCCGTCGTTGGGGACATTGATTTTCCAACTGGCGCCGGAATCCTTTTTGGCCATGCCGGCAATGAATTTATTGGAGTGTATTCTTTCCAGCTTGCTGTCGACCAGTTCCGCGTTTTCCGCCTTCATCAAAATGGCTTTGCCCTGAATGGCTCCGCTACTGGCCGTCTTGATCAGTCCTTCCGCCGGGAATTTGGCCTGGGCACCCAGGCAGAGAAAAAGGGATGAGGTTAGAATAAAAAACAGTTTCATCGTATAGAGGGGAGTATCCCTTTTCTCCTTTAAATACCATTAGTTGTCAATGGGAAATAGTCCATGCCTAACGTAAATCGTAAAATTCCCCCGTGAGGAAGAGCCGGAAACGCGCAAACGGACGGAAAACATTCAGCCAGGGAAGCATTTTATGCTACTGGCCGAGAACTACCTGATTTTCCAGCGTTTTCCCTTCCACAAATTCCCGGATGTTATGGAGGGTGACTTCCGCAATGTTGTGCAGGGCTTCCTTTGTGAAAAAACCCTGGTGGGAGGTCAGGATGACGTTGTTGAAGGAGAGCAGGCGGGCAAGGGTGTCGTCGTCAATGATCTTGTCGGATTTATCCTCGTAAAAATATTCCCCTTCCTCCTCATACACGTCCAGCCCGGCGGATCCCACCTTTTTGGATTTCAGGCCGTCTATGAGCATATCCGTGTGGATCAGCTTGCCGCGCCCCGTATTGATGATCATGACGCCGTCCTTCATTTTCCCGATGGAGTCGGCATTGATCAGGTATTCCGTCTCCGGCGTGAGCGGACAGTGCAGGGAGATGATGTCCGACCGCGCGTACAGGTCGTCCAGCGTGGTGTAGGTGATGCCGTTTTCCTCGGCAAAGCGTTTGTCCGGGTACGGATCATAAGCCAGAATATTCATGCCGAATCCCTTGAGGATGCGGATAAGTATTTTGGCGATCTGGCCCGTGCCGATGATGCCCGCCGTCTTTCCGTGCATGTCGAATCCCATCAGGCCGTGCAGGGAAAAGTTCCCGTCTCTCGTGCGCCAGTAGGCGCGGTGGATCTTGCGGTTCAGAGCCAGCATCAGGGCCACGGCGTGTTCCGCCACGGCGTGCGGCGAATAGGCCGGAACCCGCACCACGGGAATCCCGTAACGGGCCGCGGCGTTCAGGTCGACGTTGTTGAAGCCCGCACAGCGCAGCGCGATCAGCTTCACGCCCATCCCGGCCAACTGGCGGATGGTCCCGGCGTCGGCCGTGTCGTTGACGAAGATGCAGACCGCATCGGAACCCTGCGCAAGGGCCACGTTATTGGCGTTCAGGTGGCTGCGGTGGTAGCAGATGTCGAACCCGTAGGTGTCGCGGATGCGGTCGAACGACTCCCGGTCGTAGGGCTGCGTGCCGAATAGTGTTATTTTCATAGTTGCACTTTTTTAATATAAAAACGTCTTCGGGGACCCGGATATTATGCGATGGTCACTTCGTCGTCGAGGTAAACGTCCTGAATGGCGTGCAGCAGGGCGATGCCGTCCTTCATCGGACGCTGGAAGGCCTTGCGGCCGCTGATAAGCCCCATGCCCCCGGCGCGCTTGTTGATCACGGCCGTGGTGACGGCCTCCTGCAAGTCCGAGGCCCCGCGCGACTCGCCGCCCGAGTTGATAAGCCCCACGCGGCCCATGTAGCCGTTGGCCACCTGATAACGGCAAAGGTCGATAGGGTGGTCGGAGGTCAGTTCCGTGTAGACCTTGTCGCCGGTCTTGCCGAAGCC
>ERZ780198.488-NODE-488-length-44579-cov-9.265138_pt1 | contig 44579 bp, 45 predicted proteins | sample MGYA00510979_ERZ780198 | MGnify/ENA primary metagenome ERZ780198 (study PRJEB29588, sample SAMEA2158039) | human gut metagenome | biome: human gut; feature: human-associated habitat; material: faeces | place: Denmark | collected 2008/2010 ...
ATAAGATGATGTGCCGTACACCTGCCCGTCGTGCATATTTCTTCCGAAATAAAAGCCCTCCCAATAATCACGGTGACTTACTTTGCACAATTCTTTTTTATATTCTTCGTCAAGCTTCTTCATACCCATACCTCCTTAATTTCTTCATGGCTTCCCTGTACCGCCAGGTGACGGTGCCCATGGGCGAGCCCAGTAAGTCCGCAATCTCCTGAAAGGTCATGCCGCTCATGATTTTTAAATGCACAACCTCCCGCTCCGGCTCCTTCAGTAAGGAAAACGCCTCCTTCACGGTCAGGCTGCCGACAACTTCATCTTCCACACTTTTGCCGTCCGTGGCATGAAGCGCCCTGGATGCCGCTTCCGTACAGTCCTCTTCCCCGGAGCCTGCCCGCATCTGAAAGTCCACCGGCTCCTCCCGGCGTTTTTTCCGCAAGGTATCTATGGCTAAGTTGCGGGCTATGGTCGCCATCCAGCCCTTATGTCCGTTGCCCGCCCGGTAAGAATCCGACTTTTCCCAGAGCTTTATAAAAAACTCACTGGTCACGTCCTCCGCTTCTTCCCTGCTTGCAAGCAGGGAGCGGACAATACCGTATATGTACGAAACATACTCTTCGTAAACCTGCCGCAGCCCGTCTTTGTCTCCCCGGTTCATGGCCTGTATGCATTCTGAAAATTTCTCCTCGGTCACACTGATTCCTTCCCAAGAATCCCGCTTCTGTCATAGTAACGAAACAGAACCCCCTCATTTATGGTAAATTTCGTGTTACTTTACATAATCTTTTAATTCGGTTTCAATCAGATTCAGAGACTCTGAAAGGGCATGGAGCTGCTTCTTCAATTCCTCCGTATCGCTTCTGTCCTTTTTGTAACAGATACGGTGCTCCATGCTGGACCAGAAATCCATGGACAGGGTACGGAACTGCACTTCCACCGGATAGTACTCCATGGCGTCCATGGTATGAAGTGGCACCCCGAAAATGATGTGATAGCTGCGGTAGCCGTTGTCCTTGGGATTTTTGATGTAATCCTTTTCCTTGATAACGATTAAATCCTCATGCCGTTTCAGGGCTTCCACCATCTCGTAAACCTCTGCCTGAAAATAACAGATGACGCGGATGCCCGCAATGTCCATCAGGTAATCCTTGGCATTCATCACACTGTCGGTTACACCAATGCGCGCCAGCTTCTCCTCCATGCTCTTCTTTTCCTTGATACGGTACTGCATGTGATGTACCGGCTGGTTTTCTTCGGTATGGCTTCGGTCGTATATATTGTGATTTAATATTTCCAGTCTGGTTTTCATCAGATTCATGGCATCCTCGTAAGGCCGGATTAAATCGTAATACTGTTCGTTAGTCATGTTCTGTTCCTTTCGGTTTGCTTCTGAATTTACAGTATACTCTATTTTTGTATAGAGGTCATGTCCGAAATATAAAAAAATCCGAAAACATTTCTTAAGATTTTATAAGATAATGCTTTCGGATTTCTCATTTTACGTTTTAAGTTAAAAAATTTATACGGAAACGGTGTACGCGGTCTGGAAGGACGTATTGGGCAAAAGCTCGCTGCCCCATTCCCTTTCCTCAAAGCTTCCGTCAAAACGGACGCTGTCACATCTGCCGTACCATGGCTCGATGCAGATGAACGGCGCGTTCTTACCCACCGGCGACCATACACCGAACAGGGGCGCATCGAATTTCACGGTAAGGTAGGGAACCTTTTCGGAATCACACAGGGAAACCTCCTGTGTCTGGCGGTTTTCAATAATAAGCGCATCCTCCGCAAACAACTCTTCCGTCACAGGCAGATAGCCGCCGTCCTCCAATGTAATCTTTTCTACCGTATCGGAGGCCAGACCTCCCTCCAGCTTTCGGTTGACCAGTTCTTTTACCCCTTCAAATTTCAGATAACAGGTAATTCGTTCCGCCTCTCTCTTTTCGCAGCAGAAAGCCGGATGTCCGCCGATGGAGAAATACAGCGGCTCTTCCGAAAGGTTGGTCACACGCCACATCACCTTTACCTTCCGTCCCTCCAATTTATAGCCGATTTCCAGCACAAACGGGAACGGATATTTTTCCAGTGTGGCTTCCTGCTCGGTTAGACAGAACCAGATTTCCCCTTCTGATTCTTCCGTCAGGCAGAAATCCATATCCCTGGCAAAACCGTGCTGGGACATATGATAGGTCTTATCCTTAAAACGGTAGGTATTGTCCTTTACCGCACCCACAATAGGGAACAGAACGGGGGACACCCTGCCCCAGTAAGCGGCGTCGCCGCACCACATGTATTCCCTGCCGGTCTTTTTATCCTTCAGGGAGCGTACCTCCGCACCGTGGCTGCTGATTACCAGTATTAATTCTTCATTTTCTATGGTGTAATTCATGCTTTGTCCTTTCCGGTCTCGTTTACCGTAGAGAAAATCAGTTCCATGGAACCAGTGAGCGTCGCATCCCCGTAAACAGCCGGGAGAATGAAATGATCACCCTTCTTTACCGGAGTGCCGTCAATGCTGCCCTCGCCGTCCAGCACGCTGCCCAGCATAAAAGGTCCTTCCATGGGCACGGTTACGCCCTTTTCCACTGTTACCTTGTAAACCTTGTAGAATTCGCAACTGATCAGTTCATTTACCGTATCCTTCGGCATATCCTGGGTATGGCTGACTGCCTTTTCCGCGGAAGTATCCGGCACGGTAATCACATCGATGCTCTGCTGTACGTGAAGCGGTCTTTCCTTGCCGTCCACCAGTCTGTGGTAATCGTATACACGGTAGGTAATGTCGCTGCTCTGCTGGGTTTCCAAAATGGTAAAGCCACCCTTGATGGCATGCACGGTACCGGGCACAATCTGGATGAAGTCACCCTTCTTTACCGGCATCTGGCGGACCAGTTCTTCGTATCTGTCTTCGTGAATCATCCGGGCAAGTTCTTCTCTGGTCTTTGCATGGTGGCCGATGACAAGGCTTGCGTCCTCCGGGCAGTCCATGACATACCAGCATTCGGTCTTGCCGTAAGGGCAGCCTTCGTGCTCTCTGGCATAGGCATCGTCCGGGTGAACCTGGATGCTTAAATCCGCATCCGCATTGATGATTTTCACCAGAAGAGGGAATTCCTCCGCCTGAATGTTTCCGAACAGTTCCCTGTGAGTTTTGTAAAGCTCGGAAAGCTTCATGCCGGCGAATTCTCCGTTCTTAACGGTATCGTCCCCGTTGGGATGCGCGCTGATACCCCAGCACTCGCCGGTGGAATCCCCGGCTCCTTCGTAATGAAATTCATCGCGAAGCTTTTTACCGCCCCATACCACATCCTTTAAGCAGGGGTTCAAAAAAAGAATTTCTTTATTTTCCATACTAATTACGCACCTTTCGTATTGATGTCCCTATTATATACTGCCGGAGCCTAAAAATCCATCTTACATTTTTGCACATTTATGCTTCGATAATATGATACAGACGTCCCTTGTAATCGCCCCACAGGTTCTCTGCCAGAATACCTGCCTGCATCAGGGTTCTGCCGGTGTAGGTACGGTCTTCGCCTTCGATGCGGTAAATCTTTTCCGGCGCCAGTCCCTTTAATAAAATGCGGCGGGAGTGGGAGTTGGGTCTGCCCATTACCTGAATGTAGGTCATAAGGGCTTCGGATTTGTCCTTTGCCACTACCATGTAGCAGTCATACATTCTGTTTTCACGGAACGAAGCAATCCGGTAATAATCACCGGTGCGCACCAGGTCATTGTACTTGTGGTACATTTTTACCTGGTCGGGAATCATCTTTCTGTCCTCTTCGGGAATGCGGGTAATATCCAGCTCGTAGCCGAATGTACCTGCCAGCGCCACATAGCCCCTGGTTTCAAACGGCGTGGTACGCCCTACCGTGTGGTTCGGGCAGTCGCTGACATGGGCTCCCATGGCGGAAAGCGGGTAAATAAGAGCCGTGCCTTCCTGGATGGTCAGTCTTTCGATGGCATCCGTGTCATCGGAGCACCAGATCTGCGGGCTGTAGTAAAGCATGCCGGCATCAAAGCGTGCGCCGCCGCCGGAGCAGTTTTCCAGAAGCAGGTGCGGGAATTCCGTTACCAGTCTTTCCTGCAGGCTGTACATACCCAAGACATATCTGTGGAACAGCTCGCCCTGGCAGTCTGCGGAAAGAGCTGCGCTTCCCATGTCGCACAGCGGACGGTTCATATCCCATTTTACATATTCGATGTTGGCACTGTGCAGGATTGCGGAAAGTCTCTCAAAAATGTAATCCTGGATTTCCTTGCGGGACATATCCAGCACATACTGGTTGCGGGCAAGTCCCGGGGTTCTGCCGGGAATGGCGATCGCCCAGTCGGGATGCGCGCGGTACAAATCGGAGTCGGGGCTTATCATTTCCGGTTCAAACCAGATACCGAACTTAAGCCCTGCCTTGTTGACCTCGTCAACCAGATATTTCAGGCCGCCCTTTAACTTCTCTTCGTTTACAAACCAGTCGCCCAGCGCACGGTTGTCATCGCAGCGGTTGCCGAACCAGCCGTCGTCCATAACCAGCATCTCAATGCCGTCCTTTGCCGCTTCCTTTGCAATGGCAAGCAGCTTGTCGGTGTTGAAATCAAAATAGGTGGCTTCCCAGTTGTTAATGAGGATGGGACGCTTTTTATCACGGTACTCGCCGCGGATTAAATGCTGTCTGTAAAGGTCGTGGAACACACGGCTCATGCCGCCGATACCTTCCTTAGAGTAAACCAGAACCGCTTCCGGTGCCTGGAACTCTTCTCCGGGATTTAATTTCCAGGAAAAGCCTGCCGGGTTGATACCGGTCATCAGGCGGATGTTGTCAAACTGTCCCTTGTCCGCCAGTGTCATGCAGTTGCCGGAATAAATTAAATGCATACCGTAAATATCGCCGGTATCCTGTGTGGTACTGTGGGAAAGAAGCGCCATGAACGGCTGCTGCTGATGCCCGCTTTCACCGCGCAGGGAAGAGGTGCTCTGTACGCCGTGGTTTACGGGAGTACGGTCAATATAGCGTTCTCTTGCCCAGGAGCCGTGCAGGATAATCTTGTCGTAGCCCGCATCATCCATATCGATGGATGCAGACATTACTTTTTCAAGCATCACCGGCTCCGTGCCGGCGTTTACGATGCGGACGCTTCTTACTACCGCATCAATACCTTCAAAAATGCTGTAGGACAGAATGGCTTTTACGTGAAGTACCTTGTCCTCCAGTGTAAGCTCCAGGGTTTCCGTATCCTCTTCGCTGCCCCAGGTAGCGGGCAGTCCCTGTAATTTTTCCTTCCCCCTGTAAATGCGGTAATCCGTTAAATTTAACTGCAGGGCATTGTGTCCGCCCGCACTCTTTACAGCGATGGCGCTTTCCCTGTAGTCCCCGATACCCTGTGTGGGGTATTCCTGGGGGAAGCAGTCTAAAAAGGAAAGTCTGTCACGGCTGTTTTTGTCCGGGGTAAAAGGAGCTTCTCCCGTACGCATCAGATAAGTGACATCGTCCTCTGAAAGTCTTTCTCCGTAGTAAGCATGTCCTACGAACTTTTCCGCATCCGCAATGCCGATTACATAGGATGTATTCGGCGTATTTAACATAAAACTATTACTTTTTTCCTGATAGATAATTGCCATAAAGCCTGTCCGCCTTTCTTGGTTTTTCGCTTCTGTAAGCCCATTGTACTGATTTTTTACCCATATTTCTATAATCATTCCTGACTTTTTGCAAATATACAGGTTGTTATTTTTAACATTCCATGATAAAGTAATAAAAAGGAGATATGACTATGGATATTAAGAATGTGCCCAATCTGCCACTCTATGTGGACTGTGCCTATATGAACGGAAACTGGAAGTACTATTCCATGGATGTACACAGCCATGGTTTGTTTGAATGCAACTATATTGCGGAAGGGAGCTGTGTGTATGAAATAGCCGGAAGGGAATACCCTCTCGCTAAGAGGAACCTTATTCTTTTAGACTCTTCCATTCCCCACCGCATTCATTTTAACCATGAGCGTCCCTGCACGGTACTGGGCTTTTCTTTGTCCTTTGATGCGGCGCCCGGACAGGCTGCCTTTCCGCCTTTTCTGCAGTTACTAAACAGTTCTTTAGACATCTGCCTTTTATTCTCTTCCTTAGAGGATGTGCGCATCTTTCCGGATGCCCGCAGCTTAAAGCCCGACATGCTGCGGCTGTACCACGAATACGAAGGCAGGCGCGACAATCTTTACTTAAACAGCTTAAGCTATCACTTTTTAGCCGAGCTGTCCCGCCTTCCCATGACGGAGAAATCCTCCGCCCAGTATTATGTAGAAAAAGCCACCGACTATATTCGTGAGGCCTTCTATCTGATTAAAAACAACGAGCAGATTGCCGACCACATCGGCTTAAATGCCACGTATCTGGAGCGTATTTTCAAGCGGGCGACCGGCACCTCCCTCTGGGAAAGCGTCACTTCCTGCCGCCTGAAAGCCGCCGAGGAGCTTTTATCCAATCCATCCATTCCCATTCAGGACATCGACACCATGATCGGCTTTGCCAACCGGCAGACCTTCTATCTGCAATTTAAAAAGAACTACGGTATGTCGCCGTCGGCATACCGTAAATCGCTTGTGTTGAAGAAATAAATCATAATACACTAATTCTCACTCAGCACGAACTGGCTGTTGTAGAGTTCTGCATAGAAGCCCTTTTTCTCAAGCAGCTCCTCGTGTCTGCCCTGCTCGATGATGTGGCCGTCGCGCATCACTAAGATGATGTCGGCATCCACGATGGTAGACAGACGGTGGGCAATGATAAAGCTGGTTCTGCCCTTCATCATCTTGGCAAACGCCTTCTGGATACGGATTTCCGTACGGGTATCGATGGAGGAGGTTGCCTCGTCTAAGATTAACATGGGCGGCAGGCAGAGCATAACTCTGGTGATACACAAAAGCTGCTTCTGTCCCTGGGAAAGTCCCTCACCGTCCTCGGAAAGTACGGTGTCGTAACCGTTCGGCAGACGCTTGATGAAGCTATGGGAATGGGCTGCCCTGGCTGCCGCAATCATTTCCTCATCCGTCGCATCGGGCTTGCCCATAATCAGGTTTTCTCTTACCGTTCCCGCCTTCAGCCAGGTTTCCTGCAGCACCATACCATAATTTTCACGCAGGCTCTTTCTGGTGATCTTACGGATATCGGTATCATCGACTGCAATGCTTCCCGCATCCACATCATAGAAACGCATGAGCAGGTTGATAATCGTGGTCTTGCCGCAGCCGGTAGGCCCGACAATCGCCACTCTCCTGCCGCTTTCCACATGCAGATTCAAATCCTCGATTAACTTTCTGTCCGGGTCATAGGAGAATGCCACATCGGTAAGCTCCACTCTGCCGTCCGCATGGGTGAGCACCCTGGCATCCGCAGGCTCTTCCACCTGGGGAGTTTCTTCAATCAGTTCAAAAATACGTGCCGCACAGGCAAGCGCATTCTGGAATTCCGTAAACACGCCGGAGATTTCGTTGAAGGGCTTGGTATACTGGTTGGCGTAGCTTAAGAAGCAGGACAGCACACCGACGGTAATTCTGCCGGAAATAACGGACAGCGCACCCACGATGCAGACACCGGTATACACCAAGCTGTTTACAAAACGGGTTGCCGGATTTGTGGTAGAGGAAAAGAAAATCGCCTGCAGGGAGTACCTGGAAAGCTTTTCGTTTATTACATCAAAACGCTTCATGGCTTCCTCTTCATAGGAGAACGCCTGCACGACCTTCTGATTTCCAATCATTTCATCAATCAATGCGGTCTGCTCGCCCCTGGTTTCGGACTGCAGCTTAAACATGCGGTATGTCTTTTTCGCAATGAAGTTTGCCACCAGCATGCTGACAGGTGTAATACAGATAACCACCAGTGTAATGCCCACATTCTGACGGAACATGAAAATCAGGGTTCCGAAAATGGTAAGGACACCGGTGAACAACTGGGTAAATCCTAAAATCAGACCGTCGGAGAACTGATCCACATCCGCAATGACACGGCTTACGATTTCGCCGTAGGGATGGGCATCCAGATACTTCAGGGGTAAAATCTGGATTTTGTCAAACGCATCCTTACGGATGTCCTGTACCACATGGTAGGCAATGCGGTTGTTGCACACGCTCATAATCCACTGGGTGAGCGCCGTCAGCAGAATGGCAATGCCCATTTTCTTTAAGATTTCCAAAAGGACTGTAAAATCTACCTGTTCGGGACCGATAATCGCATCCACCGCATCACCGGTGAGAATGGGGATATACAAAGTAAACGTAACGGTCAGCGCCGCACAGACAATGGAGCACAGTAAGAAAAACCAATATTTTCCGATATAACGAAGTACTTTTTTCATGGTAGAACCATTGTTTTTTGTCTTCATACCTGTGCCTCCTTTCTCTTATCCGGGTACTGGGAATAGTAAATTTCCTGATAAACGCTGCAGGAAGCGAGCAACTCATCATGTGTTCCAATACCTGCCACGTTGCCGTCATCCAGGACAATAATGCTGTCCGCCGCAAGCAGGGAGGAAGCACGCTGGGATACGATAAATACCACAGGTGTTTTCTCCATGCCGTGAATGGCTTTCCGCAGCTTTAAGTCGGTTGCATAATCCAGTGCGGAAGCACTGTCGTCCAGAATGAGGATTTCCGGTTTTCTGACCAGCGCCCTTGCAATGGTCAGACGCTGCTTCTGACCGCCGGAGAGGTTCTTGCCGCCCTGGCTGACCATGGTTTCCATTCCTTCCGGCTTGTTGTCCACGAACTCTGCCGACTGGGAAATTTCCAGTGCGTCGCGGAGCATTTTTTCTATGGTTTCATCCCTGCTGTCAGGATTTTCTTCCAGCTTCTTTTTATATTCTTCGGGAAGTCCCATTAACAGGTTTTCCCGGATGGTGCCCTTAAACAGAACTGCCTTCTGGGGTACCATACCAATCTTGGCACGAAGCGCCTTATAGTCGTAGTCTTCCGCTGCCACACCGTCGATTTTGACACTTCCCTTTGTAGCTTCGTAAAACCGGGGAATTAAGTTTACCAGCGAAGATTTACCGGAACCGGTACCGCCGATAACACCGATGGTCTGCCCTCTCATTGCCTTAAAGTCAATGTCCGTTAAGCTTTCCGCACCGGCGCCCGGATAGGTCAGGGACACATGTTCAAAGGAAACCACGGGAACATCTTCCTTCGCTTCGGTTTCCGTTACCTTGCCGTTGGTAAGACCGGGAGTAAGCTCTAAAACGGCTTCAATACGGTTGCCGCAGGCAATGGACTTGTTGACGGTAATAATTAAATTTGCCAGCTTGATCAACTCTACCAGAATCTGGGACATGTAGTTTACCAGCGCCAGCACCGCACCCTGTGTCAGAATGCCGTTGTCCACCTTTACGGCACCCACCCATAGGAGAACTACCAGACCGCCGTTTATGATGATGTAGGTTGCCGGGTTCATAACGGCGGAAATTCTTCCTACAAACATCTGGAAGCCGGTCAGCTTTTCATTGGCTTCGTCAAATGCTTTTCTTTCTTCCTCTTCCTTATGGAACGCACGCAGGACTCTCACACCGGTTAAGTTACCTCTGGTAACGCCGAGGAGCCTGTCCAGACCGCCCTGCACTTTTTTGTATAAGGGAATGGTTATCAGCATGATGCCGAATACCACGATGGACAGAAGCGGGATAACTACCACAAAGATAAGCGCTGCTTTTACATCAATGGTAAATGCCATAATCATGGCGCCGAACACGATGAACGGAGAACGCAAGAACAGACGGAGCACCAGATTGACACCGTTCTGCACCTGGTTGATATCACTGGTCATACGGGTAATCATGGTGGATGTACCCATGTGATCTGTCTGCGCATAGGACAGCTTCTGCATGTGTCCGAACAGCACGTGTCTTAATTTTGTAGCAAACCCCACCGCAGCCTTGGCTGAAAAGTACTGCGCCGTAATGGAGCACACCAGACCAATCAGACCAAGCGCTATCATCAGAAGGCACATTTTTCCCACATACCCCCTGTCGGAATTGGCAATACCGATATCTACGATTTTTTTCACCACAAGAGGCACCAGCAATTCAAAAGAAGCCTCCAGCATCTTGAACAAAGGCGCTAAAATGGATTCTTTTTTGTAGTCCTTAAGATACACAAGAATTTTTTTCATAGAGCGAGCTTTCCTTTCTCTGTTTCCTGCTGCCGATTGCAGGGCTGCTTTTCCTGTTACAAGGCAACTTTTTTATTTTATCACAATACAGTTAAAATGAGAAGCCGGATAAAAAAACAGGCAAAGTTTTTTAATAAAAATGGGAAAAGTTTTTTGACAGGGAGATTGTCTTTTTGTCGGAAATCCCGTATAATAGATATGGAATGAACACATAGCAGGAGGTTTCTATATGGAGCAGATGACACATTATGCCCACTCCTTTTTAAGAAGAAAAAAAATCGCACCGGCAGATATCCGTTATCTGATTCGCACCGGCGCCCAGACGGAGCTGCATCTTTTGGACGGCCGCACCCTAAATACCTACATCGGCTTAAAAGCATTTTCCGATGCCCTGCCCAAAGAGGACTTTCTCCGTATCAATAAAGGTGTACTGCTTGCCAAATCGCAAATTGTAAAGATTTACCGTGGCACCTACCTCACCACGGACGGAAAAAGCTTCACCGGCCGTACCCACGATCCCATCCAGCACAAGACCATTATGAATGAGCTTGCAAAAAGCCAGGCGCGTCATTCCAAAGAGGTCAGTGCTGAATTAAATACCCGTTTTTCCGTTTTGGATATCATGCCGGCGCCTTTCTGCGTGATTGAGCTGGTATTTGATGAAAAAGGCAAAGAAACCACCTTCATCTTCCGCTACTGCAACGACTCCATGGGCGAGCTTTCCAATCAGCCGGTAGCCCAGATGATGAACCATTCCTTTTACGATATCTTTGAAAATGCGGACGAAAGATGGCTGCCCGAATATGCGGAAATTGCTATCAACGGCGGTTCCAAGGTACTCCACGGTTATAGCCGGGCGCTTGACAGGGATTTATCCATCTACTGTTTCCAGCCGGAAAAAGGCTTCTGTGCCTGCCTTCTGATTGACAAGGCTACACTGGCATAGCCTGCCTGTATATTCACAGTTTCTGAAAACCAAAAGTCACCGGTGCTTTCTTTCGAAAGTTTCCGGTGACTCTTTTTATATTCTTACTTTCTTTCGGAATTTCTAAATCTCAATTTCGCCTTCAAATACGGTAGCTGCGGGACCTGTCATGAAAACCAGATCGGCATCCCTGTCCCAGAAGATTTCCAGTTCCCCGCCGAGCAGCTTTACGGTAACCTGATTTTCGGTAAGACCGTTTAAGATACAGGCAACTACCGTAGCACAGGCGCCGGTTCCGCAGGCAAGGGTTTCACCGGTTCCTCTTTCCCAGACGCGCATTTCCACCGTGTTTCTGTCGATTACCTTTACAAACTCCGTGTTGGTCCGCTTCGGAAATCTTTCGTGATTTTCAAAATAAGGACCGATTTTTTCAATGGCAAGGTCTGCCACATTATCCATAAAAACAACTGCATGGGGATTGCCCATGGACACGCAGGTCATGCGGTATTCTTTTCCCTGTACGGTAATGGGGGCATCCAGCACGGTTTCCGTTTCGCTTACCACGGGAATGTTTTCCGCAACAAGCTCCGGTGCGCCCATATTCACCTTTACCAGAATCACTTTACCGTCCTGGATGGTCAGGCATAAATGTTTTACCTTTCCGGCACTGATAATGCTGATTTTCTTTTTGGTGGTCAGCCCCTTGTCATACACATATTTTGCCACACAGCGGATACCGTTTCCGCACATCTCCGCACGGCTGCCGTCCGCATTATACATTTCCATTTCAAAGTCCGCTTCTTCGGAAGGGTTGATGAAAATCACGCCGTCTCCGCCAATGCCGAAATGTCTGTCGCTTAACCGTTTTACAATTTCCGGCTTCTTTTCCGCCGGGATAATCTCCTTACTGCCGTCCACATAGATATAATCATTGCCGCAACCATGCATTTTTGTAAATTTCATAGTAATATCCATTCCTTTCCATAACTGCAAGTTTTGTGCCATTTCTATATGCGAAAAATACTCTTTCTTTACCGCATCATGGTCAACACCATCTGCGCCGTTTCCACCATATTGGTACCGGTATCCATGCTGGAGCGCTGGATATAACGATGCGCCTCCTCTTCCGTCATATGGTTGCGGCTCATGAGAAGCTCCTTTGCTTCGGCAATCATAGCCGCATCCTTGTCATTTCGTACCTTGGGAGTGAGTCTCCGCTTTCTCCGGCGTCGCTCCATGTTGTCCACCATCATATTGACGGTGTTCACCAGCTCCTGTACCTTAAGCGGCATTCCCAGACATACAATATTATCTTTTCGTATTTCACCAATGTGCTGCACCTGCATCAGGGCGAGCATTTCAAAATCGTTCGGCAGAAGCTCCCGCAGCTGTGAGTAAAGCATATCCGTCATCTTATAGCCGCACACAATAATTCCTTCGTTCCATTCGTCCGCACGCGCCACCGCCTGTGCGCCGGAGGTACAGATACCGGTCACGTTGAAACCACTGCGTACCAAGAGGTTCTTAATGCTCCTGCCTTCTTCCAGTTTTGGAAAAACAACAAGAATATTTGTCACAGAACCACCTTCCTTTTAAGTATTGTTATGAGGTGGCTCTCTTTAGAAACGGTACAGATATTCATTGATTTCCCATTCGGAAACCTGCACACGGTAACGGTTCCATTCCGCTTTCTTTAATTCCAGGTAGCGTTTATTTACCTTGCTGCCAAGCACTTTCTCCACAAAAGCATCCTCTTCCATGCTGCGGATTGCTTCCCAGAGATTGTCCGGCATATCCGCCTTGGCGTCCATATCCGGTTCGGTATGTTCTTCAATACCCTTAAGACCTGCCTGTAAGCAGAGGCTTAAGGTCAGATAAGGATTGGCTGCAGGATCCGGGCTTCTGAATTCCAGTCTGGCTTCTTCTCCTACAATGTGAGGAAGATATACCATAACGCTTCTGCTGTGGCTGCCGAAACCAATCTGCACCGGTGCTTCAAAACCGGGCACCAGACGCTTGTAGGAATTTACCAGTGGATTGGTAACCGGCGCCATGCTTCTTACATGCTTAAGCAGTCCTCCGATAAACCACATGGCTTCCTTACTCAGTTCTCCATTATCGTTTACCGGCTCGAAAATGCTCTTTCCGTCCTTCTTTAAGGACATCTTGATATTCATGCCGGAACCGCTGACGCCCTGCTTCGGCTTGGGCATAAAAGTGGCATGCAGACCGTGGGACTTGGCAATACTCTTGACTGCCAGCTTAAAGGTGTTCATATTGTCAGCCGCCGCTACAGCTTCATCGTTCATAAAATCAATTTCATGCTGGGCGGGCGCATCCTCATGGTGGGAGGACTCAATTTCAAAGCCCATCTGCTCCAGTGTCATAATAATATCTCTTCTGGCATTTTCACCCATATCAATCGGTGCTAAATCCAGATAACCTGCCTGCTCATAGGTAACGGTGGTGGGCAGTCCGTTTTCATCCGTCTGGAACAGGAAAAATTCGCACTCTGTCCTGACATCAAAGGTATAGCCCTTTCTGCCTGCCTCTTCCACTGCCTGCTTTAAGATGTAACGGGAATCCCCCTCATAAGGAGTGCCGTCCTGTCTATAGACATCGCAGATCATACGGGCAACCTTTCCCTGCTGGGGTCTCCAGGGGAAAATAACAAAGGTGGAAAGGTCGGGATGTAAAAACAATACATCGTCCTCATCCTTTACATAACCGTCAATGGATGCCGGGTTAAAATAAATTTTATTGTCCAGCGCTTTCTCCAGCTGGCTTACGGTAATGGCTATATTTTTCAAATTGCCGAACAAATCCGTAAACTGCAGACGGATAAATTCCACATCCTCGTCTTCTACCAGATTAAAAATATCTTCCTTCGTGTACTTCTGCATGGCAAAACCTCCGTATTTATCACATTATTTTTCATAATAGCAACGCAGAAACCGTCTTGTCAATAGCATTATTCACGGTTTTCCCGCATATCCTTAATAAAAAAGAACACGTGCAGGACACCTTATGAATTCTAAAACAAAAATCGTAGTACTCCATTTAAAAGAACTGATTTATACCGGCATTTTCGCCGCGCTGGGAATCTTGTTTGTTATACTGTTAATCATCATGTTTCTTCCCAAAAACAAAAACGGCACGCTGTCTTCGGAAAGCATGGAAAACTCTGTGCCCGGAAGCTCTGTGGAGGACTTTTCCCTGAATGAAAATCCCGATGCAGCAAAAAATTCCTACATACCCGGCGTATATGCTTCCACCCTGCCCCTTTCCGGCTACAGTGTAGATATGGAAGTGGTGGTGAATGAAAGCGGCATTTCTTCTGTCCGGCTGGTCAACTTAGATGAGGCGGTAACGACCATGTATCCCTTAATGGAGCCCACACTGGCTTCCGTTTCCACCCAGCTTACAGACAGCACACCCCTTTCCTCCGTCAGCTATCAGGACGAGAACAAATACACCACTCTCATTTTACTGGAAACCATACAGACCTGCCTGGATAAAGCGGCCGTTGTTTCCGAGTAACGGGTAATGAAAAACAGGCGGCGACCTGTTAAGTTGAGTCGCCGCCCCTTGCCAGTTCTTCTTCCATAATTGTTCTGATTGCTTTAATATCCGTAAAAGTCAATTTAATTCCACAATTACACATAGCCAGCACTTTATACAGATTTTCAACAAGTAATTTATCCAGCTTTTTATGTACAGTAACCGGCTGTTCTTGAATTGTATGAATATGGTCAAAATATTTTTCAATAACAGGGAATGCATTCTGTATCAGAAAAGCATTTTCTTTTCCTGCAAACAAACCAATCACAATCGTGTTACATCTACCGTATCGTTTCTTTTTCTTCTCAATAATTTCCTTATATTTCTCTGCCTGTGAACTAATCGGTATCATCCAATATAATTTCGGATTTTTTTTATCCTGAATCGCATAATAATGAGGACGATAATTTCCCTGTTCCTTATTGCTCATCAAATATTTATCATCAACCAAGCAAAAAAATTCATCCTTGATATGATATGAATATCCCTGCCGTATTTCCATAAAACGCCTTTCCTTTATATGAAAATTCCCCATCAGCAAACACTGATGGGGAACATTTACAAACTATACTATTTTTATCCCACCTGTATAGCAAGTGGCTTCATATACAAACTGAATTATTTATATCCCGCGCCATCAGCAAGCGGCAAACATTTACTTCTACATTTAGTATACACAGTATTTTGAAAATAATCAACCTGTTTCTCTGTAATCTGTTCCTATGTTTTACTTCTGTATTCTATTCCTGTCCGTCCAGCAGGGCTTTCAGCTCGTCTATGGTGAAGTGATAATTCTTGTTGCAGAAGTGGCAGTTGACGTCAATGCCCTCTCCGTCCTTTATAATATCCTCCAGATCCCTGCGTCCCATGCCCATCAAGGCTTTCTGCACTCTTTCCTTGCTGCAGTTGCAGTAGAAGGAAACCGGCATGGTGTCCAGGATTTCCACGTCCATACCGTCCAAAATCTGCGTAAGCATCTCTTCGGGAGTGTGTCCCGCTTCCAGCATGGCGGTAACGGACTTTATGTTCTGTAAATTTTCTTCCAGTCTGGCAATGACTTCTTCCTCCGCAAAAGGCATAAGCTGGATAATAAAGCCGCCTGCCTGCTTCACGGTATTGTCCTTCTCCATGAGGACACCCAATCCTACAGAAGAAGGCACCTGTTCGGAAAGGGCAAAGTAATACGTTAAATCCTCTGCGATTTCTCCGGTCTGAAGCTCCGTCTGTCCTACATATGGCTCTTTTAAGCCCATATCCCGGATAACTTTGAGGTAACCGCGGCCCACGGCGCCTCCCACATCCAGTTTTCCTATGGCATTTGCCGGTAATATCACATCCGGCACCAGAGGATAGCCCTTGACGCGGCCTTTGCTGTCAGCCGTCACCGTCAGTCCCTGTAAAGGACCGTCTCCCCTCACAATCAGGGTAATCAGATCGTCCTCTCCTTTTAACATGCTGCCCATCATGCAGCCGGCGCTTAACAGTCTGCCAAGCCCTGCTGTCACCACAGGACTGGTGTTGTGTGCTTTTCTTGCTTCCTCCACAAGCTCTTTTGTGGTACAGGCAAACGCCCTTATCTGGGCACCTGCCGCTGTGGCTCTCACCATATAATCATGCATTGTTCATTCCTGCTTTCTGTCATCATAGACTCTGTTTCAAAGCCTGCGTTTTCAGTTCTGCACCGAGGTGTCGGCTCCCGATTTTCCGGCAATGATATAAATTCTTTCGCTATCCGGACGGACGGGACCCTTCGTGTCCGCATCCAGTGCTTCAATAATGGACATACCCGCCTTTGTTACCAGCTCTTCCATTTCCGCAAGGGTATATCCTCTCTGGTAATGGGTTTCCGTAAATTTGCGGTACAAGTCCTCTTCCTCTTCCACAAAAACCGTCACATCATATTCATTGATGCATTCTTCGGGGTAATAATAATTTTCCCAGATAAAGCTGCAGTCCTCTCTGTTTTCGGCAATGGTCGCATCCCCGATAACCTCGGCGTACTTGTAAACCGTATTGAAATCAAAGATAAAGATACCGCCGGGATAGAGAAAATTTTTCACCAGCCGGAAGGTTTTTTCCAAATCCTGTGTGGTAAGCAGGTAATTTAAGGAGTCGCAGACACTGACCACTGTACCGATGGTACTGTATAAATCCAGCTCCCGCATATCCTGCAGCAGATACAGAATTTCCAGTCCCTTCTCCGCACTCTTTTCACGGGCAATGTTAAGCATGTCGCAGGAATTGTCCACGCCAATCATGTCGTAACCCGCCTCCGCTAAAAGCTCCGTCAGGGTGCCGGTGCCGCAGCCAAGGTCCAGAACCAGATTTTTCTCGGACTCTATGGCATCCTCGGAACGCTCCGGTCTGGAAATGCCGTACTGTTTTATTTTTTCCTGTAAAAACAGGCTCCATTCCTCATAGGGTGTTTCATCCATGAAGGTATCGTATACATAAGCGAAATCCGTATATGCTTTCACTTCCGTCTCCTTATTCACCTAGTTTTAATGCTACAAAGAAACCAACCGCAAAGGTAATGACACTGCTTACCACCGTCAGTACCGTAACACCTGAAAAGCTTGCCAGATTGTTGAAAATAATGGCAAACGGGGAAGCCACAATCAGACCGATAATCGCCCAGTTCGCATACAGCGGGAACTTTTCAAAAATAATCTCAATCAACTTGGCAATGGCAAAAATACCGATTACCACACCGATACCGAAAGGCACCAGTATGCCGCAGCCATTCAGTACCCCCGCAAAATCTCCGGAGGTAAGGGAACGGATAAAATCATTAATCTGTGCAATAATGGGGTTGTAAAAACCAAGCAGTAAAAGAACCATGGAGCCGCTGACTCCGGGAATGACCATGGTTGCGGAAGCAATTACGCCCACCAGAAAAAGGATTATCACATTAAGGAAATTAAAGCTTAAGTCCACAGCTCTGCCTTCCTTGTCGCCCATCAGTCCCATAACCACAACCAGGGCAAAAAAGGCAATCAGGGAAATCATATGTCCCACCTTTATTTTCTGTCCCTTTACCTTCTTGGTCATCATGGGAAGTCCGCCCAGAATCAGACCGATAAAGAAAAGGTTTGTGGGAACCGGAAACTTCCTAAACAGAAATTCTATTCCGAAGGAACCTGCCACCAGCGCCACTGCGGCGCCCAGCAGAATGGGAATTAAAAATTTAACGCTCTTCTTGAATTCTTTGAATAAATGGGTCAGGCAGAAAATCAGCTTGTCGTAAATGCCCATGGTAACCGCCATGGTGCCGCCGCTGACTCCGGGGATAATGTTGGCAATACCGATTACGGCACCCTTTGCCATGTTCTTGATAAACTGCATAATTTTTCTCCTTTTACATCTGTATGATTTCTTTCAGGGCATCTATAAGCGCCTGCATCTGCTCTTTCGTACCGATGGAAATACGCAGATAGTCGGAAATTCTTTCCTTGTTCCAATGCCTTACAAAAATCTTTCTTTCCTTTAATGCCTTGAAAATGGTATCACCGCTTAAGGTTGCATGCTTGGCAAAAATAAAGTTTGCCCTGGAGTCTTCAAAGGTGAACTGTAATTTCTTAAGTTCTTCCTTAGTCCATTCCCGCACTTCCACAATTTTATCCGTACACTTCTTAAAATAGGCTTCGTCACGCACAGCCTCCGCACCCAAAATCTGGGTAAACCAGTCCATGGTGTAGGAGTTGAAGGAAAACTTCACATCATTCATATAGGAAATCAGCTTTTTGCTGCCAATTGCAAAACCGATACGCATGCCCGCCATGGAGCGGGATTTGGAAAAGGTCTGCACCACCAGCAGGTTTTCGTATTTTTCCACCAAAGGAAGAACACTGGTGCCGCCGAAATCGATATAGGCTTCGTCCACAATCACCACCACATCCGGATTGTTCTTCACAATGGTTTCAATATTTTCCACGGTTTCCAGCACACCGGTAGGAGCATTGGGATTGGGGAAAATGATACCCCCGTTTTCCTGCTCATAGTCCCTGATGTTCATCCGGAAATTTTCATCCAGCGGGCAGGTCTTATAGGGTATCCGGTAAAGATCCGCCCACACATCATAGAACGAGTAGGTAATATCCGGGAAAAGTATCGGCTTTTCCCCATTGAAAAATGTCAGGAACGCCATTGCCAGCACGTCATCGGAGCCGACGCCCACAAAAACCTGCGCGGGCTTTACACCATAACACTTCGCAATCGCATCCACCAGCACCGTTGCCTCCGGGTCGGGATAGAGCCGCAGTCTGTCGCAGGAAAACTCCTGCTTAAGCTTCTCCACACCCGGTGCGGGCGGGTAGGGATTTTCGTTTGTATTGAGTTTAATGACATTTGTGTCCTTGGGCTGTTCTCCCGGAACATAGGGGACTACCCTTCTGACATTTTCTTCCCAGTTCATACTCTGCCTTCTTTCCTGTTATTCTCTGTGTATTACTGTTCTTTTTATCAGCTTTAACGCCTTTGATTTTAACATGACTAAAGTACAAAGTCTACACATTCTTCCATGGACTGCAATATCTTTCGTCCGCCGTAATGAATGGTAAGCTTGCGGTGTCTCGCCTGCTTTATCAGTCTGCCCTTAAAGACCAGACGGAACCGTTCCTTCCCTTCATCCTCCGTAATGCCGTCGGGAAACTGTAATTCATAGGAGCCCTGCTTCTTCTTCACGAACAAAAGTCCCAGACGCTTATACTCCTCGCCGCCGTCGTAGCAGTACACATCCACGCCGAAATACCAGAACAGATACCCTCCGATAAGAAGAGCTGCCAGAAGCAGCATGCCCCCTGCTGCCGGAAGCGGATTTGCTCCTATCCAGCTTACCATTCCGGCAAGACCGCCCGCATTGCTTTTAAGGGAAGGCATTTCTTCATCCGTGCTTTCCTCCACGCCGGTTCCGACATCCGCATAGCCGCCTGCCAGCCTGTCGTCGTCCATCATATCCTTCTGGGCCAACAGCCGTTCCTTTTCTAATCTGGCAATGAGAAGCATTTTGCTGTCCGTTCCGCTCTTTCCTGCCGCATTTTCTTTCCTGCTTCCCTCCGCGCCGGTTCCGGCATCCGCATTGTTTCCGCTGTTTCCTGCAGTATCCTTTCCGGAAGTTCTGTTTTTATCGGAATTTTTACCGGCATTGCCGCCATTCTGTTTACCGCCTGCTCCGGTACTGCTGCCTTTCCCGCCTGATCCGCCGTTGCCCGTTCCGTTACTGCCGGTATCGTTGTTTCCTCCGGTACTGTTGCTGTCGTTTCCACTGTTTCCTCCGTTGCCGCTGTTTCCTCCCGTATTGCTGCCGCCGGTTCCGCTGTTTCCTCCGTTGCCGCTTCCTCCCGTTCCGCCGCTCTCACCGCCGGGTTTGTTGCCGCCCTCCGAAGGCTTTTCGGCAGGATAGGGAAAGTCCCCCCGCTTAATGGTTTTCTGCGTCGTATTTCCGGCTTTATCCTTTACCACAAAGGTGACGGGATTTCCTTCCGTTACCGTAAACGTATTGGCTGTGCCAAAGCTGCTGCCGCCGTCCGTGGAAAAAGGAGCCTCCGCCAGACCGCTTTCCGCGTCAGAAGCTGCTACCGTAACCGAAATGGCGGTTTTGCTCATGCTGCCGGTGTCCCCGGTCACCGAAGAAATCACCGGTGCCGTGGTATCAATGCAGTTTACCGCAACGGACGCACTGATGCTCTGTCCCTGCCCGTTGGTGGCGGTCACTGTGTAGGTACCGTTCTGAGTGACACTCATTTTGCCGTCCTGCCAGCTTAGTGTAATCCCCTGACTGGATATATCGTCCTTAAGTACCGCCACAGATGCCGTCAGTCCCACCGCTTTATTGGTCCATGCAGTGCTGTCAGCACTGACACTTAAGGTCGCGGTTGCCTCTCCCTCTTCCATGCCGCAGACTCTCCTGTCCACGGTATATTCGTGCTTTTTTCCGGGCGGATTGACCCAGCCCACGGAAGTGCCGCAGACCGTACAGGTACAGACACCGTCCGGCTGCCAGGTGTCATTCTGCTTGGAGCAGGTATAGGTGTGCGCAGTCAGCTTGTGGTCGGTTCCCTTGCCGCAGGTATTGCAGAACCTTGTCTGGTGCTCTTCGTGATAACTGCATGTGTGGTGCACCGTACAGGTTTCCGTAGATTTCTGCGTGCATTTTGCCGCATGTGTATGGGTAAAGGACGGATTTTCCGCCGCGCTTACCACCCTTGCGGAGCTTAACAGATACAAAACAATCAGGCTGAAGCCGATCAGCCATTCCCAGATATAACTCTTAAATTTGTGCATAAAAAAACCTCCTGAAATGAATATACGTTTAAGAGAGCCTTTCCGGGCCCTCTGTCTCGCTTCTTCAATTTCAACAGGTAATGTGGTTATCTTACCACCTTTTTGTGTTTCTGCCTATTGGTTTATTTTCACAAGATTGGGTGGCATTTTTTCTGTTATATTTACCAAATCAGGGGTCTTTCTTTTTCTGTAACAGCCCCTATAACTGTTCTAATTCTTTCCGGTAGGTATAAGCATCCTCCGGACGGTTTAACTTCTCGCAGCACTCCACTAATTTTTCCAGCGGTTCTCTTTCCTTTTTCTTAAGGCAGAGAATGGCCTCCGTTTCGTAGCGGGCATTGTAATACCAGAGCACCGCTTCTTCATAATCGCCCTTAGAAAAATAATATTCGCCGATTTCAAAGCATACCTCAGAGCAGCCGCCCAGTATCACGGACTTTAAGGCATACTTAAAGAAATTGTCGGTGTCTTTTCTCTGCCGTTTGGCAGCAACCACTACCGCCAACGCTTCCTTCAGCTCCTCTTCGTCCTCCGCCGTGTCCGCAATCTGTTCAAAATAATCCGCCGCCTGCCGGAAATCTTCTTTTCCGCCTGCAATAAACAGCTCCTTGGCGTACATATTTTTCAGCCTTTTAGAGAGGGGCTCGCCTCCTTTTATCAGTCTTTCAAATGCGGCAAAATCCCTGCCGGTATGTAAGCTCTCCGGCTTGTGCTGGATGCTGATGTCGCTGTCGTACACAATGGGACCGGTTGCCACGGTTTCATGAATGGCGCCTTCCCAGATAAAGCCTCTCACCCTCTTGAACAGCTTGGGGCGGTACTCTTCGTCGTAATTGTAAACCGTGCTGTAAGAAAGCTGGTTGACGTATTTCATCTGCACAATTTCGATTTCCGGCAGAAGCACCTGCTTTAAGCGCATGAATTTTTTCCGGTTTTCCTCGTTGATTTCCTCATCTGCATCCGCCGAATAAATATAGTCACAGGTTGCCTTGGAAAAAGCGAAGTTTCTCGCTTTTGCGAAATCGTCCACCCAGGTAAAATCGTAAATCTTCGCACCGGGATAGGAGGCTGCGATTTCCTTCGTCCTGTCCGTGGAGCCGGTATCCACGATAATCATTTCGTCCACCAGATCCCTGACGCTGTCTAAGCATCTCTTCAGGACTTTTTCTTCATTTTTCACTATCATGCAAAGACTGATGGTTATCATAGGCCGTCCTCCTTACCGTACTGTTTCGGTAAAAGATTTATCGGCATGTCTACCCGCTAACTTAACCTTCCGCATTCTTCCATTTTCTGTAAAGAGTACCCGCCCGGAACCTGCTGTCTACAGGGCGTCGTAAGCCGCCTTCAGGATTTCCACGCAGCCGTCGATACCGAATTTGCTGCGGTCCAAAACCATATTGTAGTTGGTGATGTCGCCCCATTTATAATCCGTGTAGGCGTTGTAGTAGTTTTTCCGCTGCTTGTCGGTTTTCTTCATCAGCTCCAGCGCGCTTTCCCTGTCCAGGTTATAATGCGCCGTCACGTTTTCCACCTTTGTTTCCTTGTCGGCAATGACAAAGACACTTAAGAGCCTGTCGTTGTTCCGCAGAATATAATCGGCGCCGCGTCCTATGATGACGCAGGGGCTTTTCGCTGCCATATCGTGGATGATTTCCTTCTGCACCCGGTACAGCTCCTCGTTGACCGGAATTCTTTTCAGAGAGTACTTGGCATTGTTTTCATCCGTAAACTGATACCAGCGGGTGCCCACCTTTTTCTCATCCACTTCCAGTAAATCCTCATAGGCTGCGCCGCTGCGCTCCGCCGCCATTTCAATAATTGCCAAATCGTAAAAGGGGATGTCCAGCTCCTCCGCCACTTTTTTGCCGATTGCCCTGCCGCCGCTGCCGAACTGACGGCTGATGGCTATTACCTTGTTTTCCATATACTCACCTGCCTTATTCCACTACATCCTTGGTAAATACCATGTTTACAAATGCCTTGGTTCTTTCGTTCTGCGGATGGTCAAAAATCTGCTCGGGAGGTCCCTGCTCGATAATGGAGCCTTCTTCCAGAACCACTACCTTGTCCGCAATACTCTTTGCAAAGTTCATTTCATGGGTCACAATCACCATGGTCATACCGGATTTTGCCAGCTCCTTCATAACCTTTAATACTTCTCCTACCATTTCCGGGTCCAGTGCGGAAGTCGGTTCGTCAAACAGCATAACCTTGGGCTTCATGGCAAGCGCCCTCGCAATGGCAATACGCTGCTTCTGGCCTCCGGATAAGCTGGAAGGCATGACATTGGCTTTCTGGGGAAGTCCTACCTTACGGAGAAGCTCCTCGGCTTCTTCCCTGGCATCCGCCCTGTTTTCTTTTTTCAAATCCATGGGCGCCATCATGATATTCTGGATAACCGTCTTGTGTCCGAACAGGTTAAAGCTCTGGAACACCATGCCCACCTTCTGGCGCATGGCATTTAATTTCTTTTCCTCCATGGGCACGGATTTTCCGTTTTTCATGGTGCGTCCTATGTATTCGCCGTCAATAATAATGGTGCCGTCCTGATATTCCTCCAGGTAGTTGATGCTCCGAAGTAAAGTACTTTTACCGGAGCCGGAAGGTCCGATGATAACCACCACTTCGCCTTCTTCCACATCTAAATTTATTTTTTTCAGCACATGATGGGCACCGTAGAATTTTTCCAAATCATGAATTTCAATCATTTTTCTGCTCATTCCAATTCCTCCCCGGTTCTTAATTTCTTCTCAAGCACCTTGCCGATTACACCAAAGATGTTGTTTAGGATGTAATATAAAATCGCCACGAAAATATAAACCTCCATGGTTTTGAAATTCTTTGCAATCAGTGTGTTTGCCTGACGGAACAACTCGGCAACCGTAATACAGGAAAGCAAAGAAGAGTTTTTGGTAAGAGAGATTAACTCATTGGTAAGGGGCGCTAACATACGCCGGAATGCCTGGGGCAGTACGATTTTACGCATGGTCTGTCCCTGGGAATATCCCAGGGAACGACCGGCTTCCATCTGCCCTTTATCAATGGAAACAATGGCACCGCGGATAACCTGTGATACATAAGCACCACTGTACATGCCAAGTGCGATAATGCCGCAGACCCAGTCCTTCGTGTCAATATGGAAGAGAATGGGCAGACCATAGTAAATAAGCACAAGCTGTACTAACAGGGGCGTGGAGCGAAACCAGGAAAGATAGATTTCAGCAACAGTCCTGCATACTTTTTTCTTTGACAACTGACCGAAGGCTACAATCAGCCCAATCAGCATACTCAACACAAATCCGGTAATCGTATAAAAAACGGTTGCGGCAAGACCTGTCATTAAAAAAGAGAAATTACCGTTTCTGAATACCACTAAAAAATCCATAATCAATACCTAACCTTTCCCACACCGCTGCCAGTCCGCTGTGTTTCTTATTGTTTATTCTCCAAAATACTTGGCAGAGATTTCATCATATACACCGTTTTCCTTGATGGCTGCCAGTGCGTCATTCATTTCATCCAGAAGCTCGGTGTCTTCCTTACGGATACCGAAACCGTAAAGTTCTTCGGTTACCGGGTAGTCCAGAACCTTTACCTTGTCAGACTGGGAAGCGTAAACCTTGGCTGCGGGTCTGCCGGTGATAACAGCATCTGCCTTGCCGGATTCCAGGGACATGAACATTTCGTTGTTGGTTTCTACTTCCACTCTCTTGATATCCGGATAATTCTCTTCCAGATAGGTTACGGACTTGGTACCTACCTGAACGGCTACCTTCTTGTCCTTTAAGTCCTCAATGCCTGAAACGGAATCGTCATCCTTCAGCACCATAATGGAAAGACCGCCGGGGTAATAGGTATCGGTAAAGTTGATGCTCTCTTTTCTTTCATCGGTGATATACATACCGGATGCAATGACGTCAAATTTCTTGGCGGTCAGTCCGGGAATGAGGCCCTTGAAATCGGTGTTTACAAACTCTACGTCATCATAGCCCATTTCGGCGCCCAGCGCTCTCATCAGGTCGATATCAAAACCCATGTATTCATCGTTTTCCACATACTCAAACGGCTGGAAGGTTGCATCGGTACCTACATACAAAGTACCCTTGCCTCCGGTGGTTGTTTCTGCCGCGCTTTCTCCTGCCGTTGTTTCCTCGGAAACGGTGGATTCTGTTTTGCTTTCTGCGGGAGTACTTTCCTTCGGCGCTGCGCTGCCGCCGCATCCTGCCAAGGCTCCCATAACCATAACTGCTGTCAACATTGCGATAATTTTTTTCTTCATAGTTTTGTCCTCCTTCAAGTAAAATGACTTTACTATATACAAAAAAGCGCACAGATTTTCCATCTGTACGCCTTTGTACTAAATTAACCGTCAGCACATTTGCTGCTCTATACGCTCTGAAATTTTTTCATTAACTTCTTTACTCTTTCTGTTACCATTTCTTCCGAAAGAGTATCCATATGCCCTCTGTCCACGGTTGTCCTGCCGTTTACCACGACCTTGCGGATAGCGGTGGGCTGCATGGAATAAACAATATTGGGAAGAAGCTGTTCATAATTGTCAAACATGGGCTGCATGGAAAAATCGTTCAAATCAAGTCCCACTAAATCTGCCCGGCAGCCTTCCCTGATTTCGCCGATTGGCAAATCTAAAATCTTTCCGCCGTTCTTTGTACCGAAATCAAATGCCACGTCGGAGTCAATGGTGAGGGCATCTAACTTGTCCGCTTTCTGTAACAGGGATGCCATACGCATTTCTTCAAACACGCTGATACGGTTGTTGCTGCATGCCCCGTCCGTACCGACGCCGATGGTCACACCGTTCTTCACCATTTCCTTTATATTGGTAACGCCGTCCGCCAAAAACATGTTGCTGGACGGACAGTAGGCTAAGCTTGCCTTTTTGTCACAGAACAGCTTCAGCTCATTTTCATCCAGCCAGACCGCATGAACGGCAACCATTTTGTCACCCAAAACTCCGATTTTATCTAAGAGTTCCACCGGTCTTACGCCGAACTGTTTCTTCACATCCTCCACTTCAAAGGGTTCTTCCGCTACGTGGATATGGAACTTGGTGCCAAGCTCTCTTGCTAATTCAAATCCCGCCTTTACCATGTCCGTACTGGCCGCATGCAGGCTGTGGGGTGCGGGTAAAATATTGGTCATGAGGCTTTCGCTTCCGTTGTACTTTTCCGCCAGATCCCTTGTGTTGTTTACGGCGGTGTCAATGCTTTCCACGTAGCCCGCCGGAGCGCCTGTCCAGTCGTACATGGTTCTCGCCAGCACCAGCCGGATGCCCACGTCTTTTGCCGCCTGCACAATGGCCTCGTCACTTTCTTTTCCGTCGTTGTGCACATAGAAGAAATCCGAAACGGTGGTAACACCGCATTTCATCATTTCCGAAAAAGCGAAGGCGGAACCGGTATACAAATCATCCGGAGTTAAAATCGGAGAATACTTATATAACGCCTGATCCCTCCAGGTTAAAAACGGTTTTCCCACCGCAAGTCCGCGAAGCAGGCTCTGGAAGCAGTGGTTGTGGATATTGATGGTGCCGGGTACCATTGCCATGTCCGTCCAGTATTCAATGCCTTCCTTCGGATACTGCTTTTTGATGGTGCTAAGACGTCCGATTTTTACAATTTTTCCGTCCTGTATGACAACCGCAGAACCGGTAAGAATTTTTCCGTCCTGTAAAATGACCTTCGGTGCAATAATTCTCATGTATATCCTTCCTTTCCGATCTACCTCTATATTACATCCAGCATTTCGTCCAGCCGCAGGATGCTTGCCAGAAGCACATTTCCCGCTACTTCAATATCCTCTATCCGGGTGTATTCCTCTGCACAGTGGCTCTTGCCGTTGACACTTCGTACAAACAGCATTCCCGTTTTCGTAAGGTTCGTCATATGTACCGCATCGTGCCCTGCCATGCTCACCAGCGACACCGTCTTTTTCTGAAAAGGCTTGGTTTCCTCTGTCAGGACCTTCTGTATCAGGTCGCTCATCACAACGCCGTCCTGGTTTAGGTTGATTTCCCTTGTAATGGAAACGCCCCTTTCTTTTTCTATACCTGCAAATTCTTCTGTTACCTTCTGTAAAAATGCCTGCTTTTCTTCTTCGCAGGACGTCCGGATTTCCATAATAAAGCTGACCGAATCCGATATGATGTTGGCGGAATTGGGCTTCACATTTAGCTTGCCCACCGTTGCCACAATGTGGGTCTTTCCAAACTCTCTGGCAATTTTTTCAATCGCCAGCACACATTCGCTGGCGGCTGTCAGCGCATCCTTCCGGTACGGCATGGGCGTGGTTCCCGCATGATTGGCTTCCCCCTGTACGGTAACAACCTCCCGGTAAATACCGGTGATGGATTTTACCGTTGCCACAGAAAGCTTTGCATCGTCCAGGTTGCGGCTCTGTTCAATGTGGCACTCGATAAAAGCGCTCATTTCCTTATCCGTCATCCTGTCCTCTTTCAGTCGGGATAAATCGCCACCCGCCCTTTTTATCGCCTCCGGCAGCGGCATACCGCTATAGCAGTCCGTGGCGGAAAGGAGCATCTCCTCCGGTATTTTTCCGGTAATGCTGCGGCTTCCCATGGTGGAGATGGAAAAAGGATTGGGTTCTTCTGCGGTAAACATCAGCACCTCGTAGGGATGTCTTAACCAGATGCCGTTTTCCAAAATGCACTGCATCACTTCCAGTCCCAATAAAACGCCCATGGCTCCGTCATATTTGCCGCCGTTCGGCACCGCATCGTGGTGGGAACCGATGACTAATTTTTTCAAATGCTCCGTACCGGGAAGTACGGCGTGGATATTGGCAATGGCGTCCGTATGTACCCTGGCTCCCAGCTTTTCCGCGTAATCCGTCAGCCATTTCCTTGCCAGCAGATCCGCTTCGCTTCCGATGGAACGGTCTACACCGCCGTTTGCATTGAGGCCAAACTGTGCCAGTTCTTCGATATTCTGTTTCAGCCTTTCTTTGTTTACCCTAAGCTGCATACCCATCACCCGCTTTCTTTCGCAGCCGCTGTTTTTCTTTTGTGATTCTTTATACCCGGTAATAGGTATCGTTTTCTTTCTCATAGGTTTCCAGCCTGTTCAGCCGCTCCTCCAAGTTTTCTATCTGACCGGCGATGTCCCGCACTAAGTAGTTCAGAAGCACGGTTGCCGTTCCGTAACAGTCGAAAATGGATGTGGAGGAAACCGGTACTTCTATATAATAAGATGAATGCGGTATCAGGGGACTTAACATACTGTTGGTCATAAGTCCGATTTCAAATCCCGCTTTATGCAGGGCGGCAATTTCCGTTATCAGGATGTTGGGGTACCGGGGAAACATAATGGTAAAAATAAACGTATCTTCCGGCTTCTCCAGTATCAGGTTGTTCCATTCGGGGCTTCCCGGCAGTACAATCTGCACGTTGTCCCGGATTTTGGAAAGCATATAATGTATCTGGTCCAAGAGAGTGGCGGAAATTCTTGCCGACAGCAAAACGATTTTTTTCCGGTCCGTCATCGCTTTTACTATCTTGCGGTAAGCTTCCCCGGAAACTATTTCCGGCAGCCTGTTTAAGTTTTCCTGTTCCACTTCTATCATGCGTGCCAGATCGGCGTGTTCCCCGCGGATATTTTTCAGCCGGTCCGGTGCGGAAAGCGGTTCGTAAATGCTCTCCTTCCACTTTTTAGAAAATTCACTGTATCCGGCAAATCCCAGCTCATTGCAGAACCTTGTGACGCTGCCCTGGCTGACGCCCGCCCTCTTTGCCACCTCCGTGGCACTTAACATTCCCACACTCACCCAGTTTTCTTCCATGAAGGTTCCTAACTTATGAAAGGTGTTGGATGAATGGGAAACCCTTGCTACCTGATTTTTGAACTCCTGTGCTGACACCTTATTCCACCCTCTCTGCCGGTCCCGGTAAATCAGTAATTCCTACATGAACGATTCCCGGATTTTCTTCATCGCTTATGAGCTTTACCCCACCCGTCTGCCCGGTTATCATGGCAAGCTGCCCTCTTTTTACGATGGTCTGCTCCAGCCGGAAATCATCTTCCTTACTATAGAAGAAATCCATGCCCACCGTCTTTTCAAAGACCGCCTTTCCGGTTTCCGAAATGACCTTTACAAAGCTCTTACAGTTTTGATACATGACGTTAAAGTCTGTGGCTTTTCCGTGGCTTACCGTTTCCCATTCGCCTTCAAATGCATGTGGTTCATAGGGCTGTAAGGTAACCGGAACGCCCTTGCCGTGCTGTAAGACCATGCTGCCGTTTAATAAAAGAATTTCCCGGTGGATGTCCGGCAGTCTCGTAAAAACGGAGGTTTCGTCCTCCACCGTAGCGGAGCTGATGCGGAAGAGAAAATTTCGTTCCTTATAGGACGCATCCTGCGGATACAGATACATTTCCGTGGTCTTTCCCCCCGACCAGACAGAAGTGGAAAATTGGGATTCGTCTATGATTTTAATTTCCATGCTCTCGCTTCCTTTCTTCCGTATCATGCGGCATTTTCCTATCATACAAAAAAGACGCCACGATACTTGTTCGTGACGTCTTTGTCCTTGTTTATGGGTGTATTATATTTCCACTTATTTTCTTTGTCAATAGAAAAATGATAATTTCATCAATTTTATTTTCAAGATTGATATTTTCATCATTTCATTAAAAGCCTGACTGTTCATCTCCGAAAAATTTCTCTGTAGTATGCTTTATTTTTCTGTTCAAATTTGGAATTTGGGTTGTAGTTTTTAGAAAAACAAGCTATAATATGGGTTAGAAATGATTGGTGCAGGATTTCCGCACCGGATAATGAACCGGTTATGGAAATTACGAATTACAGAATTTTGATTACAGAAAGGCATAGTGATTACAATGGAAATTTTATTATTGGGCGGCGGCCTTTTAATTATCATCTTTGCAGTAGTGGTTTCCGTGGTTTCTTCCGTGGTAAGTGCTATTGCGGCAGACCAAGACGACGCAGAAGATTAAAAATCTTCTGCGTTTTTCTTTTGCGCCGTTACTGTTCCGCAATCTTGGCCGCCAGTTCTTCGAGATACATCCACCTGTCCATTTTTTCTTCGAGAGCCGCTTTTAATTCCTCTGTTTTCTGATTGATTTCCTGCAGCTTCACAAAGTCGGAGGCATAGTTCGGAATACTCGCTTCCAAATCGGCAATCTGCTGCTCCATATCCGCAATATCCTGCTCAATGGTTTCATATTCCTTCTGTTCTTTATAAGAAAATTTCAGTTTTCGTTTACCGGGGTCCCATGTGCTTTTTTTATCGGTTGCCCCTTCGGCACCACCGTTCTTCGCAGATGCGGCTTCTTTATCTGCATCTTTCTCCGCTCTGCCTGCATTTCGTCCGCTTCCGTCAGCTTCCTTCAGCATCTCCGTTTCCACACTTTTCCGCAGCAGATAATCGGAATAATTGCCCTCGTACTGCCGGATGATACCGTCCCCTTCAAACGCAAAGATACGCTTCATGGTACGGTCTAAGAAATACCGGTCATGGGACACGGCAATGACAATTCCCTGAAAGGTATCTAAATAGCTTTCCAGAATCGTCAGGGTGGCGATGTCCAAATCGTTTGTCGGCTCGTCTATAAAATGTAGCCCTACCTCTGCACCACTTGATTTTAGTGGGTTTAACGGAATACACAACTGTGTTTCCTGTTCACCCTCTATATTTTATATGAAAGAAAACGCATAGTCAATGTTAACCATGCGCTTACTTATGTCCCTCAATTCCGAGGTTCATGTATTCTGTTGTTTTCTTTACTTATAGGTTTTTTAGTATGTTCATGTTCTTTTTATCCAGAGCCTTTTTCAATCTCTGATTCTCTTCTTTGAGCTGCTCGTTCTCTCCTCTTAGGAGTCTTATCTGCTCATGCAGTTTCGCAATTTCATTATCCATGACCATGTCAAGGATTCCCTTTCGTGGATCAACCATACCTGCCTGTTTCTCCACAGCTTCATCTACCAATTTCCTCACGGTTGGATTCTTATAAAAGAACCCTCTTGATAATCCTGTTTGTACCATCAGTTTTGGTACTGTCACTCTCTCGCCTTCTTCTACCATTTCCAGTATGGTTATTCTGGCAAGGTTAATTTTTTCTACACTGACTCTACGGTTACATTCCACCATCTTGTCGTATTTGCTCATATTCATCACCCCATCCATCCAGATTTTGCAGTATGATATCGGACAACCTTTTTCGTGCCTTTCGTGTATCATCTGCCAGAATCTGATTGCTCATCTTCCTATAATATTTTACATTTTTGAGATTACTGTGTCCGAGCAGTTTTGCTATGGTCCAGTCATCCAAATGCATCTCTGTCAGCTTTACGCCATAATAGTGCCGGTATAAGTGAGAGCCGAAGCCAAATAAGTTACCATTATCATCTCTTATGTTCTGCTCTCGAATCATCTTTACGATTCGGCTTTGTATCGTACCATACTGCATCGGCTTATTCGGATTGTTCTCGTTAACAAAAATGTACTGTGTTTCTCCGAATCTTTCCTGCGTGTAAGCAATCGCTTTTCTTATCAGAGCTGCCAGTTCTGCACTGACCGGTTTCTCATAAGTGCTGGTTTTCATCTGCCGGATTCGTATAATGGTATCTATTCCCTTTTCATATAAGCAGTCTGTTTCAAGTGTTAAGGTATCCGAGATTCTCGTTCCCAGCATCTGGTGGATTACCATTAGTCTTGCAGTCTGCTCATCCATCTTTACAATGGCTGCGTTTAACCGTTTTAATTCTTCATCAGAATATACCTTGAATTCTGCTTTAGGTGTTGGTGGAATATCTCTTGTTAAAAATAATGTGCTTAAATTCTGATATCCGCATGTATGACCGATGCTTTCCAAGACTGCCCGAAGCCTATTTATATCTGCATGAAAATGTTTTGTTTCTGTTGCCTCGGTTTTTAGGTAGGTCAGATACTCTTCAATAATTTCTCTTTCCAGTTCCTTACATGACTGAATCCGTGGATACCTTTCCTTTAGGTATTTTGATAACCGCCTCATGGCAGTCATCTCTTTTTGTACACAAGCAATTGCTTCTCCCTGTAAGTTTAGGTATATTCCCGTTTTCACTTCTTCTCGGATTTCCTTTTGAGGTATGCCGGTGAAATTAATTGTCTTGGAACTTTTGATTAAGTTGTCTTTGTAAGGGATGTCTAATTTTTCAAGTTTCCAGATATCCTTTTCCCTTTCCGGGATTTCCTGCACGTTGACAAAATCAAGCATTGCATCCAGATACCCAAATTCTCTCGTCTTTAACAGGACTACTGTTCCATATACGCACTCTCGCTTTTTGGTAATTTCAATCCCTTCTTGGAACATCCACGCTTTCAGCTTTTTCATCCACACTTCTTTTTCTATGTCTGCCAGACTGTTGATGTTCTTCGCATATCGGCTTAAAAATCGACATATCTTTCTGTACCGAGTACGTTCTGCATAAAAAGTCGCAATATCAACTTTCTTACTTCTATCCAGTAAAAACGCTCTTACCTCTTCTTTGATATTTCCTGATGGTAACTCACTTAAATCGTAATATGGATTCTTTGCTACATATTTTGCTTTCAGCTCATCTATTGAGATTCCTTTGTAATGTACCAACTCTCTGATGTATATTCTATTCTCCATTATCGTTCACCCCCTTTCTGAGACAACTTGCCAAGCTGCCTTTTTTAAAATATTCTTCATTGGCTTTCTCTATCTTCTTTGGCATAAAGTCCACATATTGACGTGTCATTTCTTCGTAGTCATGTCCCAGATAATCTCGAATGCTTTGTATCGGAACCCCTGTATCATAAAATGCTGTTGCTATGGTGTGGCGGTAGTCATGACTTCGGAAAATGTATTCTCCGTTTTGGACATTGCATTCCTTGCATGCTTTTATCATTTTGTTCTTAAAGGTACCCTTATGATAGGCACCGCCTTTTTGATTCTGAAATATATACTCATCAGCCTTTCGGTTGTATTTTGCAATGTAAACTTTCATCAGCTTGTATAAAGCCATTGGTATCGGTATGCGTTTGTAAGTTCGCATTTTTATCTGATACACCTGTATCCATGCGTCATGTCCCTGCATATAATAAGCATTTCCTTTTAGCGTACATACCTCACTGAGCCGAAGTCCGATTCCCCATAAATGTAAAAACATAAGTCTTGTATCTTCTGAAAACTTATATAGGTTAGCCATGATTTCATCCATGACTTCTTGTTCCACACTTCGGTCATGATGTTGTTGAAATGTTTTCTTTATGTAGTAGTCTGGATCAAACGGGATTCTTTCAATGTGACCTTTAACTTTTAGATAATTGAAAAAGTGCAGGATGCACATGACCTTTTTGTTATACGTTTCTTCTTTAACTTCCCGAAGCTGCTCTGCCCGGAAGTATTCATCCATTTGTTGGCTTGTCACCATACAGACATTTTCTGTCTCTGATTGATTTAAATCTTCTAAAAATCCCCTTATATATACCTGCTCACTTCTGAGATTACTAATTGCTAGGTTGGTAATACCGATTCCATATTTTATGTACATCTGTAACAGATGCCTGTTTCCCTTATGAGTAACCTCTGCAAAGGATATGGATTGTGCCGGATTTGATGGGTCCAATCTCTCCGGTTGCAGATGTAACCGTTCCATATACCATACATTGGCATCCCAATGTATCTCTTCCGCTTCCATAAAAAGTGCCTTGGCACACCATGCGGTAACTCCTGCATAATAATGCTTTTGATAATCACTTCCCAGCGTTTCCTTGAACCTCTCAATCTGTTCCAGTTCCATTTTCTCAAGGTCTTCGATTTGTTCTTTTACGCAAAAATCATATAATCTCAGCAGTCCTCCAAGCTGTGCATGCATTCGCTCCCTATTAGCTGCATGCTCGATGAAATAATGCAGTGTTGTGAAAACTTGCTTTTTCATCTTCTGTGGTGCTTTCTTCGTAAAGTCCCATACTAAAAGTTTCTTATTAGCATCCTTATAAAAACTCTCGGCTATTTTTACGTCCGGATGGTAAGGCATGTATAATATAGTATCTGCATATTCCGGTCTTACTGCTTTTCCACTGACTGTTATCTGTAACTGGCTTTTTATGGAATGCAGTTTCACTTGGTCAATTGTCTTTATGTATAATCCGCAGGATGTTTTATTTACCCTGCTCTGTAAATACTTTTCGTATTCTAATCTCCAGTGATAGTTCAATTCACTGATATGCCAGATTTCATTTTCTATCATGAACGTCTTTAATTTATTTCTATAGGAAACCGAGCTTACCTCACAAGCCAGCAGTTCTTTCTCCAACTGTGCTATCAGTTCTTCCCTATTCACTTGTGGTTCTGTTAGCTGTAGCACTTTGGCCAACATGAGGTATCGCCTCCTTTACAGTAATTTGTCTATGCCGTATAGGTCAGAGTGTCTTTCATAAAACTCCCTGCTTGCTTCCATAAGTTTGTCATCAAGAATTCCAAGGTACTTGACTGTAGTGTCCAGATGCTTGTGTCCTAATGCCTGACTGATAAGCTCCAGTGTCCAGTCTGCATTCCATCTTGAAACTGCAAAATATCGTCTCAGCATATGTGGTGTTAGCTTGTATCCAGTCTTTTTCTCCATGCGTTTCAGCATGTCATATACGCTTTCCACCATCATCGGCTTTCCTGCTGTTTCCCCAGCGATGTTGATAAACAAAAGTGTCTGGTGTTGTAGCAGTTTCCGATATTCATTCATGTATCTCAGCAGGAAATCGAAGGTATCATCGCTTACCCTCGCTTTTCTGTACTCTGCATTTTTGGCTCTGGCATTATTATCATTATCATCTCTAAAGTACACACGGACTGTCTTTCGCTGATAATCGATATCCCTGGTATAATCTACACCAAGGATTTCTCCGATGCGGAAACCTGTTTCTGCTATCATCAGCAGAAGCAATTGGTCACGGCTATTCGTGCATGCCTGTAAAATATCTATAATTTCCACCTCTTCGGCTGCTCTTACATTTCTCTCCTTGGGTTTGAAATAGCCTTTAAACGATTTTGCTCTGATAGTTCTTTTTACCCCTACTGCGTTAGCTACTGTAATCTGGTTATAACTCAGAATCTGTAGTGGCTTTGCCAGTCCGCAGTCTGCCATATATAAAAAGAACCCGAACACATCTTTTAGGTATGCGTTACAGGTTCCTTTTCCGGTGCTTTCTTTTCGATTGTTTGCTACGTGATTCCCTTCCAATAGCCAGTATAAAAACTGCACGAAGTGTTTGTTCTGGTCTTCGTATCCCATCTCACTCACTTCCTCAAGTTCTACTTCCTGCCGATTGAGGTACTCCATGTAATAACATAATGCAAAGGCCATTCTCCTTACTGTGTTCGGAGAGCGGTTTGCATCTATCTTGTGCTTCAGGAATTTGCTCGGATATAAAACAACGTCATATGTTTCATTATCCAGTATGTAATAAAACTTGTATTTACCTTCATTCAGCACTTTTACTGCATATCGTTTCATTGCTCGCTCTCCTTTCTTTCAGCCTTTTTTCAACTACATACACTACCATACACTTGGGAATATATCTAGCAAATTATGCCACTTTCCCGCTTATAAATCTTATTTTTCTATTAATCTATCTCGCACGCTCTCATTCTTACAAGAGCAATCCCTACGACAATATATATCCCCATTATGACACCTGACACTATAAAAAGTATTTTCCACATACGCACCTCCAAATTTTAGTTATACTAAATTTATACCCCAAAGAAACACACTTACATCATCTGACACTCTGCCATCGTGACTGCTTGGTCCTCTGCAGCAAAGTACATATCTGATTCCTCTCTGGTTACCATTAAGATTTCCCCGACTTCCTTCTCTCCCATCTGAATCGGTGCAAGATAAGGAATAATCTCTGCACACAACTTCTGATCCGGGCAGGTATTGATAAAGCCACCATAGGTATCCAAAATTAGACAGTCAACCATGTCGGTAATTATCATCTTCTCAGCATCATAAAAATGACTGCCAAGGAAATTTGCCATATTCTCTGGTGTCGTGGAAATAAAAAACTCCTGTCGGTTTCCTCCGCCCCTTGGATAAAAATAGGCATATCCAGCCCTTTCTGTATCAAGAATCTTTTCTACCATGCTTTTTTCTTTCTCTGCCATGATTTCTTCCTCCGCTTCACGCTTCCCTAATTTCTGTGCTGCTAAAACACACAAGAATGCGGCAGAAGTTTTCTACCCCTCTGCCGCATGGATTCTGTGATTTAGTCTCACTGCCATAATCCTTCACTTCTTGTAAGTGATTTGCTCCTATTCGACACTACTTCCCGGAGCCGGAACGTCGCAAAGACAGAGAAAAAATAATTTCCTGTCTGCTCATCCCTTGGGCAGTCAATCCAGACTGTCTGCGGTTCCTGCCACAAAAGGCATACAGACATCACAGGAATCTCACCTCCACCACTGCGTGCTGGCTAATCTCAAGGAGTATCATTATAGGCCATTTCCCTCTTCGCACCTGCCTACCACAGACAGGCTGTACCCCGGTTGTCCCGCTCGGCTCCTTAGATGCGATCTTTTTTACATCTGGTAAACAGATGCAGGAGTGTCATTGCGCCCCGGTTACGGCTCCTTAAATGGCTAATGTATCTGGACTGCTGGATATGGCTGGCAGAACACATCGTGATTCTGTGCTGCTCTCAGAGACAAATATAAGGGTATCTGCTCCGGCATTTGTCAAAGTACCACGAGAGGATATCCGGGAGAGACCATCCGCCCGAAAAAACTCCTCTCATAAGGTACTCACACAAAATCACGATTTGAGAGGGTACTAATCAAAAAATTTTTTAATTTTTTTCAAAGCTGCTTCAATGCTCTCTCTTACTGACATATCGCTGACTCCCAATTTTTCTCCAATCTGCCGAAAAGTCAGACCAGAAAAAAAATAAAGATGCAGTCGTTCTCTTTGTACTTCAGTGAGTGACTGCATCGCTTTTTGTAAAGTTTCCAGTTCCATCTGCCGGATTACCATATCCTCCAATGATTCGCCTGACTCAAATGCCAAATCTTCAGTCGCTCCCTCTGTATATCCTTCCTTGGTTATATGTCTCAAATCACGCATCTCCTGTGCATGTGCTTCCTTTCGGAATGTTTCTGTCAACGCCTCATAAACTTCTTTGGTGACATATGTATATTCTGTCTCTCCAATGGCGTCTTTGTAAAAATCCTTTACTCTTATTCTTATCCATTCAGACATCCATGTGTCCTCCATTTCATATTTTTTTTGAAATGAAGGACAACAGGCGGACCTCTGGCTCTTGACTTATTGGTTACGGGCATAAAAAAAGGGTGCATTTCACACGCTGAATAAAGCATGCAAAACTGCACCCACTCTGAAAAACTATTTAATACCCCCTCATTTACGCCTTTCACAATCTCACAAGGCGCCTTTCCATTTACAAGCACCAATATATTCTCTACTCCCTAATCCTTTTTGCGGTACTATACCTGTAGAGAAAGCGCTTTTCAATAAATGTGTAACAGGTGTTCTGTTATCTGTAATAAGTTGCAATTATCTTCGTTTATCTTATTATTTCTACAAATTTCCCTCCTTACAAATTTGCATAAAAAAAATCCCTTTCGGTTTGATATTTCCGAAAGGGACTATACTATTCAATATGCGCCTGTAACCATAATTGTCCTTTGCCAATCAACATAAATACTGCTGTAATGCAGATGCTGGAATATATGGCGTAGGTATATGATGTAACTCCTCCATACCATAAAATCCCTAATATGATAAGCTGCACTACTGTTATTACCCTGGCTCTCCTACCAAAATGTTTCTGCTCTTCCTGATCTAATTTTCGGTTCTTACTGTGCATTGGACTAAATATCATAATGATGCTAACTGCTATAGCAAAAAAAATGCCCAAAACAAAATTCTCAGTCTTCACAAATAACATTTCAGTATATACCGGAATAAACAACACCAGATTAGAACCTATGTAGCAAAATACACGACTGTCTGAATGATACCCGCCGGTGTAGCTTCGAAGAACCATAAAAGAAACGGTAAACACTGCGACAATAAACAGTTTTTCTGTAATAAGACCAATCAGGAATGCTGTCAGCACATTCAATAAAATTATCATTCCATTTCGTATGCCAAATTGATATATTTCCTGCTCCTCTTCTTTTATAATTCCCCGCTCTACCAACCGTTGGCTTAGCCACCCGGACATCTTTCTAAAACCTTCTTAATTTTTCAGAGCCTTTCGGCATTTCATCCTGACCTAAAAACCACATACAGCACTGATTGACTGTCGTAGCGGTCACCATTAATGCCATTGCTGCCATCATGCCCATTGCTCTGTTACTTAATTTGTTCATCCAATTTCTTTTCTTCATCCGTAGAACCTCCTTTTATTTTTGATGGTTCTACTCTACCAATTTATTCTCAAAAATCAATCTATCTGTAATAAGTTGCACGTTATCTGTAACAAGTTGCAAGCTTTACTCTAGACGCTCTACATTGGTAAGGAGTAGGCTGGCTTTAAATGTACCACCTTCATCCTCTAACAGAAGATTTCCTCCGTACTGTTCTGCAACTCTTCTCACGCTTCGTATTCCCCTGCCATGTTTCCTCTTATTTTCCTTAGTCGTAGCAAAAGCCGGATTGGATTCCATGTTCTTGCTATTACACACTACTATCAGCAGTTTCCCATCTTGATATTTTGTTTCCACATCCACAAATCGCTTTTCTCTCTGCATCTTCATGCTGGCTTCTATAGCATTATCAATCAAATTGCCATATATGACACCCATATCTCCGAAACTTATAGACATCCGCTTTGGTACAAAGGCTTTCACTGTCATCTCTATTCCTTTTTCTCTGGCCTTGGCCACCTTTACCTTGATCAGTGAATTTAATCCCGGATTAGCAGAATATATAATATCCTCTGCCAGCCGGATATCTCCTAACATTTCTGCCAAAGTATCCCTGACAAATTCCCGCTCTCCTCTTTCCACACCATCATATAACACAGCTAGTTTATTTTTCATATCATGCTTAATATCCTGAATCTGTTCCTGATATTTCTCTACATCCTGGTAGTATTCATTGTTATAAGCAATCTCTTGGTAAATCATTTCCTCTTCCAGACGTTTTTCTGCCATGCCGGTATACTTATGAACCATCAGAAACACAATGTAATTTGTTACCACGATACTAAAAATAACGCACATACATAAAATCATGGTATCTGCCGACATGATTTCTCCTGCGATCTCTATCAAGAGAAAACAGGACACAACGCTGGCAAAGGGAATCAGTGCCAACGTATATGCAATCTCTTTTGGTAGCAAAGACACTCTTACGTTTTTGCCTGCTTTGATTTTACAAAACAGTTCTACTACCAACAGCAGAAAAACCTCCATCACAAACACTACAAAATAGTATCCTACTATCTCATGCTCAAACACTCCCCCTGCCAACGTCAGATATATTATATATCCAATGGGTTCTGCAATAACAACCAATCCCATATATAAAAAGACGGTGATTGTCTTGCTTCTAATATTGGCTTCGTATTGGCATATATAAATGCTTAAAATTACTAACATCGTTATTAAATTCAGCCAGTTTATCCCTAGCTGATTAACCGCACTGCCAACCACTTCACACGCAATCAGCAGAAAAATGGAAAACTCAACAGTAGTCTTCCGCTTTCCGATAAACACCTCTAAAAATCTACGATATATAAATAAGTCAAAAATATTAATTAATAGTCGGACTCCATATAAAACCATATCACATTCCTCCTCGGACAAATGCAATATGCTTCTCTGTCAGACTCTTCTTGTAACCCCTTGAGACTGTCAGTTCCGTACCGTCTGACAATATTACCTGTCCCCCGGAAAAGGTTTTTATATGCTTAAGGTTCACAATAAAAGAACCATGAATTGCAGCAAACGACTGCTCATCCAGCTTCTCCCATATTTCGTTCAAATTCATATTCGATTGATATGTATTATTTTTTGTGTGAATGATTGCTTGACGTCCCTTTTTCTCTAGATAGAGAATTTCGTCAAACTTAAGACTGTACCGGCTCCTCTGGTAACAAAATGAAAATGTTTGATTTGTCATGTTCAGATATGCTTCCGCCTTTACGAAAAGCAGACGCAGTCTCTCCCCTGTAATAGGCTTTGGAATAAAATCAAATGTAACTACTTCGAATACATCCGGCATATATTTTGTATAGCTTGTCAAAAACACAATCAATGCTTTAGAATCATAGGTTCTGATCTGCTTTGCCACAGCCAGACCATCCATCCCTGGCATTTCAATATCCAAGATATACATATCAGGTTTCTGCTCAGATTTCAGATTAGTTTTTAATAATTCTTCCGGTTTTGTAAAAAACTCGTAATCAACCGCATAATCAATCATGCTGACTGTATAACGCTTTATTCTTTCGATATCCTGTATGTTATCATCACAAACTGCAATACGCATACAAAAATCCTCCTTTATGCACAATTGATATACAATCGGGAGGATATTGCTACTAAGGATTAATCATAAGTTTCCGCATATATGCCAGCATTCGGTCAATAAAATTATCTCTTTCTTCCCTGCTGCAATTTGCCAAAAACAGTTCCACATCAAACGTATGGTTTTTCTCGCCTGTAAGTAAATAGGTCGGATCAATCTTATACTTTTCATATAAAATCAACATATTTTCTCGTTGTAACCCGTACATACCCAGTTCTATTTTCCGATAGTGTTCCACACCTACATCAAGTGCTTCTGCAAATGCTTCCTGTGTATACCCATTATTTTCTCTGGCGGTCTGCAACCTCTTCCCTATCTGTATATTAAGTTCTTTTCTCTCTGTTCTCATGGTCTGAACCTCGCTTTCACTCTAAATGATAGCAACGCACTCCACCATAAAACAGATTGCTTTGCAACGCTTTTTATGTCGCATTGCAACTTTGCCCTAAACGTGAAAAGGGAGCAATGAACGCCTTGCTCATTACTCTCCTTATCATTTCAGTATTTTCTTATTTCTATTCTTATCAATTCGATTAACATGAATTTTTCTTCTCAAATGCAACTAACCGATTTCTGTCTGCTCCTCTTTTGAAGCATAATAATCATCAAATAATTTATTGGTTGCATCAAAGGTATCTTTACAAATACTCGGCAACTCCCGTCCCCAAGCTCCGGTTGCCTGCTTAAAGCCTTTTTCTACAGCCGCCTGCATTACCTTCATCTTGTCCACATCATCTCCGGCTAACGCACAAGCAAAATCAAACAATCTCTGTGAGGTCTGCTTTACACCCCAATATCCATCTTCCGAAATATCTTTCTGTGCCTGTGCTTTCGTGGCTGCATCAACTGTATAATCGCCGCTTGCAAGGAACTTCCACATATCTGTAGCCTGTCCATAGGTCTTTGCTTGTCCAGACATCATTTTGTGAACAAGGCTTGTAAGTTGTTGCTCTCGGTTCGCCTGTTCTGCTTTTAACTGCTTTACTAAGGCAGCTCTGTCCGCATCACTCATCTTATTGATAGAATATGTAGCCTTATTTGCTGATGCAGGCTCAGACTTTTCATACACCACGCCATTATTGGCTGATGTGGTTTCTGTTGCTTTTTTTTCTGCCTGTTTACTCGTTACTGATGAATAATCTGTATATTGCTGTGTCGCAGCAGATACTCCTGAAATTGTGTTGCTCATACGCATACCTCCTTGTACTTTGATTAAATCCCTTTATTATGTGTCACTCTATCCCCAAAAATCGTACTTACTGCTGTTCATAGCCGAATATAAGTTACCACCTACATTATATGTACTGCTTAAACTCTCAACATTAGCTTCCGCATTGTCCGATATTCTGGTAGATAGAAACTCCACTTTGTTTACAAAATCACTCTCTTTACCGAAAAGACTTTCTAATGTAGCAAAATCTGTTGCTTTAACTTTTTCCATATCCACAGTCGCAGTACCATCTTTGGCAAAGGTAATTCCAACTCCAGCCAGACTCTCTTTTGCTCCTTCCGGGGCTTCTAACAACATTTGTCTGTAAAAATCATTCATTGTGTTTGATGTTGTCCTGAGTGCTTTTAAGGTACTATTATAGTTTTCAAAAAGATTTTCAATGCTGTCATATACCTTCTGATTGTCCCCACACGCTTTAGCCTGCTCAAACAGACTGTTTTCTCCATTCTGCAAAAGAACCTGAGCGGACTGTGTAAGCTGGTCAGCCTCTTTATCAAGTTTCTCATAATTGCTCTTTTTTGCTGTATTTGCGACATTTTCCTTATTTCTGTTCATCGCCTCAAGTAATGGATTCGTTGCCCCATCATTCTTGATGTAATCCAACAAAGTAGAGCGATTTATTGGCAAACCAGCCTGTCTTGCTGACTCATTTAGCATTTGTGTTGTAATTCTCATGCCATTACCTCCATTTCACGCTTATTATAAGTATCGTTACTTTCCCTTGCCTTTTCCATAGCAAAAGAGTGAAACACTTCAATATGGGTGTGAAATATTTAGCCGGACAGTTATATAATCATCCATTTTATATTTCGCACAATTTATTCCTGAAATATAGAGCTTTGTTGTGAAACACCCTTATTCTATCTGAATGGTAATGAAATTATCAATTTTCTCAAATCTTCAAATCTAAGTTCATTCCAACACCCGGCTCAGATTTCGTTTTCTCTTGTTCCTCTGCTCTTATCGTTTGAAGTATCGGTTTCATGTCTGTCTCATTTAAATAAAGCTCGCCATCTACAGCATTAGAAAACTTCTCTGACAATATCTTCTCTGCTTTACTTTCCGCTGATTTGTCCGCTTTTGCTTCTTTTATGCTATCAAGCCTCTCTTGCAACTCTTCTGCTTTTTCTTTAGCCTTTTCACGAGTTTTTTCAATAAGCTTCTTTGCATTTTCGTCTGCTTGCTTACGAAGCTCTTTATCTAATTTATTCTCTATACGAACATGACCAAAGCTTACCAGATTGCCGTTTTCGTCCATATACCAATGACTGGTACGCTCTACAACATTACCAATCGAATTATAATAGGAACCTACAATACTTTCAGCTCTCTGAATACCTTGTAGCATCTGTGTATATTCCCTTTCTGCTTTAGGGTCATTTTGCATTTTTTCAAGCAATTTAGGATTTATTGTAACTGCACCTACCATATTATCTTTTTTTGTATTTAACCCAGTTCCAACTTCTAAAGATAAATCTTTTACCTGCTTCTGCAATTTCCGCACATACTCATCGGTATTTATTTTAGATTCTTTTGCTGTCGTAGTATTTTTTGTTTTTTCCTTTTCTGAAACCTGCTTTTTTTGTGTTGCATAAGTATTTTCTGCGACAGCATTATATGTATTTACTGACGAAATTGCCATAATCTTATCCTCCTTTCCCAAAATTACAAGCTATATCAAAATATCAATTCTCTTATATCTTACTTCTTCTGGTGTTAATAACTCAGTTTCCATGAGCTTTTCATCTTCTGCGGTCATCGTTTCATCTAACAATTCCACATTCTCTGTTGCAAGTTCTTCCACCATCTCCTCTGTGATTTCCTGAACCTCTTCCATGCTCTCTGTAAGTCCGCCCTTTTCTTCAATACCAAGAGCTTCCTCAACCATTTCTTCTTTTCTTTCTTCCTCAGTCTTAGGAGCATAATCTTCGGCAAGTTCTGCAATCTGTTCTCCTCGTTCCCTCGCCTCATCCATAGTATGAAACATTTGCTCGTTATTATATTGTTTCTTCACGGCAGCAATCTGATCTTCGTAGGAATGAAACATTTCCAATTTTCTTGCAATATCTTCGATACTATCACATTGCATATTTTTCAAATTTTCTTTCTGATTCTCAAAAAATTCAATCTGACTTTGTGCCTTTTGTTGTCGCTCTAATTTATCCTGAGTGCTTTTAAGCATTCCGGCAGTTCCAAATTTCTGCGAAAAAATGGAAAAGCCATTAAGACCATTTATAGATAAGTTCATAGGCACACCTCCTACACTTCCTCATCTACCTTCTTCGATACAAGCTCCGATAAAGCATTGTTATATGTACCATTGCTCTTATAGGTTCCGCTTGTTCGTGCTGCTGCATTGGAAATACTGTTTGCTTTCACGGATACCTTATCAGCAAACGAATTATGTCCGGTAAAAAGTGTTTTGAATGAACTAATATCTGCCTTTTTAAGTGCTTCCTCATCCAGTTCCAACTTATTACCCTTGCCTACAGTAATACCGATTTTTGAAAGCATATTCTCATTAGACTCAGTAATTCCCGTCATCCATACAGCATTTCTTAATACATCTTTTGAATTGGAATCACCTGCCTGCTCCACAACATCATTGTAATCTTCTACAAATGATTTCACAGCCTTTGTGATAGCGTCCCAATCATAATCTTCGACCTCTACTTCCTCTCCGGTCTTTTCATCCTTTTTCTTGATTTTCTTCTTTTCCCAAAGCTCATCATTATTTAAAGCATCTGCTGATTTCTTTAATGCATCCGCTCCTGACTTCATAAGTGTAGATTTCTGTACAGTATCTCCACCGGAAGATGCCTTTTCTGCATCCTGCTTTGCATAATATGCCTTCAGCA
>ERZ780198.513-NODE-513-length-43177-cov-10.610547_pt1 | contig 43177 bp, 40 predicted proteins | sample MGYA00510979_ERZ780198 | MGnify/ENA primary metagenome ERZ780198 (study PRJEB29588, sample SAMEA2158039) | human gut metagenome | biome: human gut; feature: human-associated habitat; material: faeces | place: Denmark | collected 2008/2010 ...
CTTTTATTTAATTATTTTTTAAATTATTTTTCACTGATTTATAAGCAGAAAAGATTATGTCACGAGCTTTTATAGCTTCTTCTTTTGTTGTTGGAGGGGTATTTTTTAAAGGATAATCAATCCCTAAATTTTCATATTTCGGAATAGCCATATCGTGATATGGCAAAACATCAAGAGCTTTAATATTGTTCAAAGTTCCTAAAAATTCTCCGAGTTGAGTTAGATATTTTTCGTTCAATGTAATATCTTTTACTACAACATGTCTTATCCAAACAGGAATATTTTTATCCGATAGATATTTTGCGAATTTTAAAATATTTTCATTTGGAAGCCCCGTAAGCTTTATATGTTCGGCATTATTAATATGTTTAATATCCAACAAAACCAAGTCAGTATATTTTAACAATTCATCTATTTTTTGAGTATTTTCTTGATTAAACAAAATTCCAGAAGTATCTAATGCAGTATGAATATTTTTTTCTTTTGCTTTACTAAATAATTCAGTTACAAAATCTATTTGTAAAAGGGGTTCTCCTCCAGTCACAGTAATCCCGCCACTTCTTACAAATTCTTTCACCCCATCATATTTTTCTAAAATTTCATCAACCGTCATTTGTTTATTTTTTTCAACAGACCAGCTATCAGGATTATGACAATATTGGCAACGCAATGGACAACCTTGCATAAAAACTACAAAACGAATCCCTGGACCATCAACGGTCCCACAACTTTCTATTGAATGAATATTGCCAAAAATTTGTGCTATCATAATCTCATTTTATATAATTATGTTAGCTTTTGCAAATATTATTAACACCTTTTTGGATAAGTTTTACAGCTGAATAAGTTCCAAGAGATAAAAGCCCCACTCCAAAAGCCACACGACTTTTATTTTCTTTCATGCCAGATAAGCCAAACTTTTTCAACCCTGCAATCATCGAGCTAAACCTATTGTTATAAACCTTTATTTTTTCTGCAGATTTCAACGCAATATCATCCGCATCAGGAATAAATTTTGTATTGAAATAAGAATCTGTACCTGAAATACAGAATTTTTTAGTTCTGTTATGAAGAATACTATTTTTAAATTCTTTTGCCATATTTATAATAAAGGCTTTTTTATCTCCTTCAACAAAACATTTTTGAAATTTTTTAACATCTATATTTCCAAATGTCTTATACATAAGGCATTGTGTTTTTCTATAAAACATACGAAGAGGTGCGGTAAATTTACCAAAAAGAGGTCTTGTGCCAATGTTATCCTTATGTAACCCTGTGATATGAACATAGTTTCTTGAGCTCTTTACATAAGATGCGTTTCCTGCTTTTTCAGCCCAACCATTTTTACCTCCGCATGCTGGGTCCAAAATATTCCCAGCCTTTTTGATTAAATCTGCATTAGTTTTATTTGTCGTGTGATATTCTGTTCTTAAACCTAATGCTCTAGGCAATCCATGTTTAATACCTTGATAACCTAAGTATGTACCGCCAACAACCTGTGCTGCACCTATAGCATTTTGCCTATCCATTTTTCCTACCTTTACTTCCATATTTATATAAAAACTTTTTGGAGAAGAAAATTGCTTTTTATTACAAAAAAATTACTGCAATTTAAATAAATTGCAGTAATTTTAATCTATTTAACGGAATTAGATTGCACTGTGGAATGTTCTTGAGATAACGTCATCTTGTTGTTCTTTTGTCAACTTGATAAAGTTAACTGCATATCCAGAGACCCTAACTGTTAATTGAGGATATTTTTCTGGATGAGCTTGAGCATCTAACAATGTTTCTCTATTAAATACGTTCACATTCAAATGGTGTCCGCCTTTTTCAACATAACCATCTAAAAGATTTATTAAATTTTCTTCTTGTTGTGTTGTCATAATTTTGTTTCCTTTTCTTTTAAATTGAGTAATACACATTCTCGAAATCCAATATTTCGAGTCTCCTTCGATTTGAAGGAATCTAAATATTTGATTCGCAACATCCTGCATCAAGTTGAATATTCAAATCACCCATAAAGATTTCATCTTTTCCTAATGCGTTAGGAATGATTGAGAATGTGTTTGAAATACCATCTTGAGCATCGTTGAATGGAAGTTTCGCAACAGAAGCTAAAGATGCAACAGCACCGTTAGAATCTCTTCCGTGCATTGGATTTGCCCCTGGAGCTAAAGGAATACCAGCTTTTCTACCATCTGGAGTATTACCTGTTTTCTTTCCATAAACAACGTTTGATGTAATTGTTAAAATTGACATTGTTGGAATAGAGTTTCTATATGTATAATGTTTTCTAATTTTTGACATAAAGTTTTTAACTAAATCAACTGCAATTTGGTCAACTCTATCATCATTGTTTCCGTATTTTGGATAATCTCCTTCAACTTGGTAATCAACAACAACTCCATCTTCATCACGAATAGCCTTAACTTTTGCATATTTAATTGCAGAAAGAGAATCTGCAACAACAGATAAACCTGCAATACCAGTTGCAAAATAACGTTTTACATCTCTGTCGTGTAACGCCATTTGAGCTCTTTCATAACAATATTTGTCGTGCATATAGTGAATGATATTCAAAGTATTTACATACAAACCAGCAAGCCATTCCATCATATCGTTATATTTATCCATAACTTCATCATAATCTAGGTATTCAGAAGTTACAGGACGATATTTAGGACCCACTTGAACTTTAAGTCTTTCATCAATACCACCGTTGATTGCATACAACAAACATTTTGCAAGGTTTGCTCTAGCTCCAAAGAATTGCATTTCTTTACCTACAACCATTGATGATACACAACAAGCGATTGCATAATCATCACCGTGTGTAACTCTCATCATATCGTCATTTTCATATTGAATAGAAGATGTTGTGATTGAAATATGAGCACAATATTGCTTAAAGTTGTGAGGCAATCTCTTTGACCATAAAACTGTTAAGTTTGGTTCTGGAGCTGTACCCAAATTTTCTAATGTGTGCAAATAACGGAATGAGTTTTTAGTAACCAATGTTCTTCCGTCAATTCCCATACCACCAATAGATTCAGTTACCCAAGTAGGATCACCAGAGAATAATTCATTGTATTCTGGTGTTCTTGCAAATTTCACAAGTCTTAACTTCATAATAAAATGGTCAATTAACTCTTGAGCTTCTTCTTCTGTTAATACGCCTTCTTTCAAATCTCTTTCGATATAAATATCTAAGAAAGTTGAAGTTCTACCGATACTCATCGCTGCACCATTTTGTTCTTTAATAGCGGCTAAGTATCCGAAATATAACCATTGAACAGCTTCTTTTGCATTTCTTGCAGGCTGAGAAATATCAAAACCATAAATATTACCCAATTCAATCATTTCTTTAAGAGCTTTAATTTGTTCAGAAATTTCTTCTCTTAATTGAATTCTATCAGGTGTCATTTCGCCTTCAAGAGATTTGAATTGTTCTTTTTTATCTTCAATAAGTCTGTTAATACCATACAAAGCAATACGTCTGTAATCACCGATAATTCTTCCTCTTCCGTAAGCATCAGGAAGTCCAGTAATAATTGCAGAGTGTCTAGCAGCTTTCATTTCTGGAGTATAAGCATCGAAAACACCTTGGTTATGAGTTTTTCTGTATTTTGTAAATACTTCAGAAACTTCAGAATCCACTTCATATCCATAAGATTTACAAGCTGACTCTGCCATTCTAATACCACCAAATGGTTGCATTGAACGTTTTAGCGGAGCATCTGTTTGCAAACCTACAATTGTTTCTAAGTTTTTATCAATATATCCTGCTCCGTGTGAAGTGATTGTAGATACAACTTTTGTATCCATATCAAGAACGCCACCATTATCACGTTCTTTTTTCAATAAATCACAGCATTCTTGCCACAATTTTGTTGTAGCTTCTGTTGGTTTAGCTAAAAAGCTTGAATCTCCTTCATATGGAGTGTAGTTTTTTTGAATGAAATCTCTTACATTAATTTCTTGTTGCCATTTTCCTGAGATAAACTCCTTCGTTGGATAAGATTTCTTGTCCAAAGTTGATTGCATTTTGTTTCCCTCCTAATCGTTATAAATGGTTTTGATAAATATTTGTTTAAAAACACATAAACCTATCATGGGTAATATACTACAAGTTTAGTTAAAATAAAAGTTTTTGATTAAAAACTTATACATTCGTTACGTAATTTATTTTGAATATAATGTTTAACGTGATATAATTGAGTTATGAGAAATTGGCGGATAGTTATTGGTTATGTATGTTTGGTTTTAATTGCAATAAGTATGCTATATCCGTTTTTTGCAATGATTAATCTATCACTTGTTCCTAATGGAGAAATTTTTAACCAAGGAGGAAAGATTATTTATTCTCCTATAACCATCGATAACTATATCAGTGTTTTCAATAAAATTCCATTATGGAAATATTTTATAAATAGCCTTTTTGTAGCCATTGTAACAACTCTTGGACAAGTTATAATCTCAGCCCTTGCAGGATATGCATTTGCAAGAATGACTTTCAAATGGAGGGATGGATTATTTTTGCTTGTCTTAATTACAATGCTCGTACCTCCTCAAGTTAATATTATCCCTTTATTTTTTCTAATGCGACAATTTCATTGGATAAATACATACCAAGCACTGATTTTACCAGGACTATTCGGAGGTTTTGGGATATTTATGATGCGACAATATTTTTTAGGACTCCCAAAGGATTTGGAAGAATCTGCAAAAATTGATGGCTGTAATATTTTTTCAACATTTTTTAAAATAGCATTACCTCTTGCAATTCCAGCAATAGCAACTCTTTCAATTTTTACATTTGTCACAACATGGAATAGCTTTATGTGGCCTTTGATTGTAACAAATACTGAATCTATGAGAACACTACCCGTAGGTTTAGCAATTTTCAAAGGAAGTTTTAGAGAAATTACCTTATGGGGGGATTTGTTAGCCTGTTCAGTAATTTGCACAATTCCTGTAATTGGAGTATTCCTTTTGGGTAAAAAATATTTTATAAATGACATATTACAAGGTGGAGTTAAAGAATAAAGGAACTTATAATGACAATTCTGATTATAACAATTGCGGTGATGGCTTTAATTATTTTTGCGGTCTATGGAAAACCAAGTTCTAAACCTTCTAATCAATTAAAATTTGAAGATATAAAAATTGATAAAGAGAAACAATGCGTTATGATAGGTGCTTCTTTTTATAAGTTTTCTGATATTGAAAAGGTATATGTTTGGCAACGAGGAAGACAAGCGAATATTTTAAATTCAGTAGAACGTCCTTCTCTTTTTAATCTTTTTACTCCAGAAGAGAGAAGATTTTATTATTTAGCTGAGATTAGTTTTTATTTAAAAAACGGAGAATGCATAAAAAAAGAACTCCATTCTAAAGGAGATGTCTATGAACTCTTACTCCATCTAAACCCATATGTAGAATTAGATGACTCTCCAGAAACATTCAAACCTACATTCATGGATAGCCCTTTAGCAATATTAGTAAGATATTTATTATGGGGATGGTATTAATCTAAAAAATCCAAGCATCACTAATTTTTTGAGCAACTTTTGAGTACCAACGAGGCTGTTCAGGTTTTAGGGGAAGAGTTAAAAAATCAACATATTTAGGATAATCTTCTCTATCTAAAGCAATAAAATTCGACACCTTGCACTGAGCGGGGTCCTTTTTTATCAAATTTACAAATCCGAGTTTTTTATAAAACCCCAAAGCCCCTTTTTCGCCAACTAAAAATACATCCGTAAAACTTGAATTATCTTTATTAGCTTCAATTGTTTTTTGCATCATCTTTTTGCCTAGTTTAGCACCTCGGAATGTTTTATTTACAGCAATTGAATCCACATAAAGAATATAATCTTTTGAGCCGTCAACCAAATCATATCCATAAGATAAGCAAGCTCCTTGAATTTTGTTTCTTTTATCTTTCGCAAGAAGCAACGTCATATTACCATCATCATTTTTAATAATGTGTCTTAAATAAGAAACAAAGTTTTCAATCATTTGATTTTTTATTCTTTTAGGAACTGTATTGTACATAATCCAAGAAGGATCGTCTGTACAAGTTGAAAAATTAGCACAATAAAACTTCGATAATTTCTCTAAAAATTTCGGATTTGCCAAATCTGCTTTTCTCACTTCTCGAAGATTTAATTTTCCATATTTTGTCCTAATCACAGTAGGATTAATAGGATTTAATTTAGAAGTAAATTGAGGAGCATAAAAATTATTGTTCTGAATATTCATAACAATAACAAAACCTCTAAAAATAAAACTTGCTAAATTATTTTTTCAAACTTGCAAACATTTTTTCAAATTCTGGGAAAGAAATATTTACCCATTCAAATCCGATTATTTTTATTTCTTTTTGAGTAATTAATCCCGCAACGAACAAACTCATTGCAAGCCTATGATCATGATATGTTTCAACTTCACATTCGCCTTTTAGAGATGTTTTACCAGAAATAATCATACCGTCTGGAGTTTCTTCAATTTCAGCCCCAAGTTTTCTTAGTTCTGTTACAACAGCTGAAATTCTGTCTGACTCTTTATTTCTTAAATCTTGAGCATCAGAAATTACAGTCTGACCATCTGCTTGAGTTGCCAAAACAGCAATTACAGGAATTTCATCAATTAGTCTTGGAATTATTTCTCCAGAAATTTTACAAGCTTTTAAGTTTGGAGAATACTTAACTAAAATATCTCCAACTCTTTCACCACAAGTAATTCGTTCCGAAAGAAGCTCTATATTTCCACCCATAGATTTTACAACATCTATAATTCCAGTTCTAGTTGGATTTAAGCCGACATTTTTCAAAATTATTTCAGAATTTGGCACAATTAAACCTGCACAAATAAAATATGCAGCAGAAGAAATATCTCCAGGGATTTCAATATCAATCGGCTCAAGTTCAGATTTTTCAATAGAAACTGTTGTTTTTTCAACTGATAAATTCGCACCCATAGCTTTTAACATAATTTCTGTATGATTTCTTGAAGTATAAGGCTCAGTAACAGTTGTAATTCCATTTGCATTAAGCCCTGCAAGAAGAATACAAGATTTAACTTGAGCAGATGCAATCGGAGAATTATAATTTATCGCTTTTAATTCTTTCCCAGTAATTATTAGTGGAGCTTTAAAATTATTTGATTGAATATCCCCGCCCATTTGTTCTAGTGGAGCTATAACTCTTTTCATTGGTCTTTTAGAAAGGCTGTCATCTCCTATCAGAGTTGAATTAAACTTTTGACCAGCTAAAACGCCAGCCATAAGCCTCATTGTCGTTCCAGAATTTCCACAATCTAGAGGACTATTTGAAGATTGTAATAATCCAGAAGATTTCACAACAACAGTTGTCCCTTCTTCCTCAAATTGAACCCCTAATTGTTTGAAAATATTCAAAGTGGAATGAGGGTCTTGCCCATTGGAGAAATTTTTTATAATAGATTTACCTTTGGCTAAGGCAGAAAAAATTATTGCTCTATGCGAAATTGATTTATCAGCAGGAATTGTTACCTCACCTGACAACATTTTAAAATCTTTTTTAGTTACTATATCCATACACTCGATTTTAACATAAAATCATCTGTTTATATCATTTATTCATTGGGAATATTTATGCTATTCTGTATATATGTATTACAGAAGCAGATTTAGTTTTACAGGATTTTTAATAGCAAGCATATTTGCAGCTTTTTATTATCATCCTAAAATGATTGTGCCAATGCTAATAACAATGGCATTACTTGCTCTGCCTGGATATATAATTTACACAATTATCAGAGATAATGCATACAAAAACAGCATTAAATACGTACATAAACGTTATGTTTTCAACCAATATACTCTTACAAACGACCATTGTACAGTTAAATATACTCCAGATGAAAAGCTTGTTGTAACTGATAACATAAACAAAAATACAAGACGAGATATTAGAACATTTACAATTTCAAAATCTCAAAATGTAAATGTGAACAAATTATGGAATAATGTTTGTAAAGTGTTTGATGATTTTGTATGTTTGGACTCATTAGTATGCTTCTTTAATTACGACACAACAGTTAACGTTAAAACTATCAAATTAAAAGAAGGTCCAAAATCTTCAAGAGAAGAAAATATTACCATCGACACATCTAAAAATGGTCCAAAATTTGTTGATATGAATAATGTTCGCCCAGATACATTTGCTGAAGGTTCAGCAATTGCAAACAAAGGCTCCGAGCATTTTGTAAACATGGAAAACATTCAAGAAGCTCCAAAAACAATTGAACGCCAAGTTGATGCCCCAGAGTTTGTGGAAATGGGAGAAGTTCTTTCAAAAGAATCAAAACAAATTGACGTAAACAATGCAACTGCCAGTGAAATTTCAATCCTCCCAGGAATAAATATTGTAATGGCGAAGAAAATTGTTGAATTTCGTGATACAAACGGATTATTCAAGAGCGAAGAGGATTTTTTCAAAGTTGCAAATGTAAAAGAACATTTTATACCTAAAATAAAAGCAATGATTAAATTTGGTAATAAACCAACACCTAAAAATGACGATGATAATGACGAAGGTAGAATTATAGATTTTTAATGGTTAATGTTTATAAAATTTTAAAAGAAACAACAGTTGAAGGGCCAGGAAATCGATTTTGCATATGGGTTCAAGGCTGTAAAAAGCATTGTCCAGAATGTTGGGCAAAAGACACATGGGATTTTGGGTGTGGAAAAGAATATTCAATAGAAGAACTTTTTAAAATGATGGATAAATCCAAAATTGAAGGTATAACTTTTCTTGGAGGAGAGCCATTTGAACAAGCAAAGGAATTATCAAAACTTTCCCAAATGGTTAAAGAAGTAGGATTATCCGTAGTTTGCTTTACGGGTTACACAATAGAAGAACTTCAAGCTAAAAAAGACATTACAACTAATTCATTCTTAGAAAACATTGATTTACTTATTGATGGTGGTTTTGAAGTTGAAAAATATGACTTATCCAGACCTTGGATTGGCTCTTCAAATCAAAGATATTTATTTTTAACAGACAGATATTCATTAGAAGAAATTTTAAAATACAAAAACAAAATCGAAGTTAGAATCTCACAAGACGGGAAAACTGAAATCAACGGAATGGGGGATTTTAGCAGTATAAATAAAAATTTCTGTTTACAACTAGGGAAAGATAATGTAAAATAGTATCAAAAGAGGGCTTTTTAATGGATACAAAAACAATTACTCAACTATCAAAATTATTTAGAGCAAGATTCCCATATATTTACATTACAACTTGGGAAGAAGATAGAGCAATTTCTCTAATAAAGAAAATGGCAAAGTCTGAAAAACTAATAAGAATTCCTAGAGAAGTGTATATTTGGACACAAACAAACGGCTTTATGCTTGATGGTCAAAAAATTGAAGGAACTCAAAGCCCAGACAAAGCAATTGATTTTATTAGTGAATGCAACAAAAATGCAATTTTTGTGATGTGCGATTTTCACATCTATTTTGGAGTAAAAGGTCGCCAAGTTGACTATAATGTAGTACGTAGATTAAGAGATAACATTTCAGACCTAAAAACAAGTAAATTTAGAAAGAATGTAATTTTCATTGCATCTGAGTTACTAATCCCAGAAACAATGCAAAAAGAAATAACCATTCTTGATATGCCTCTTCCAACTCTAGAGGACATAAAAGCAAAATTAGATAAAATGGTTTCTCAAAACAAACAAATTGACACATCAGAACTTACTCCAGACGGAAAAGAAAGATTATGTAAAGCCGCACTAGGTTTAACGCTTCAAGAAGCAGAGAATGCCTTCGCACTCGCAATGGTCAATGATGGAAAAATTGATGGAAAAGATTTGAATGTAATTTTAGCTGAAAAAATGCAAGTTATTAAAAAAACTGGGATTTTAGAATTCATCAATACTGACATCAAAATCTCCGATATTGGTGGACTGGAAAACCTTAAAAGTTGGCTAAATAAAAGAAACAATTCTTGGTCTGAAGCAGCAAAAAAATATTGTCTTCCTGCTCCAAAAGGAGTTCTAATTACTGGGGTTCCTGGTTGCGGAAAAAGTTTAACAGCAAAAGCAATGAGTGCAGCTTGGCAACTACCACTCCTTAAACTTGATTTTGGTAAGATTTTTTCAGGCATTGTAGGTAGTTCGGAAGAAAATATGAGAAGAGCTATCAAAACCGCAGAAGCAGTTGCACCTTCAATTCTTTGGGTTGATGAAATCGAAAAGAGTTTAAGTGGAATGAATTCAAACGGAGATAGCGGAACATCTTCAAGAATTTTCGGAACATTCCTTACTTGGATGCAAGAAAAAACAGCTCCCGTGTTTGTTATTGCAACCGCAAACAATATCAGTAGCCTTCCAGCAGAACTTTTAAGAAAAGGGCGTTTTGATGAAATCTTCTTTGTAGATTTACCAACAGAAAGAGAAAGAGAAGAAATCTTTAAACTGCACTTAATGAAAAGATTAAAAAACTCTGATGTTGCAAGTAAAATTGATTTAACAAGTGAACTATTTAAAGAATTAGCTTCACAAACAGAAGGTTTTGTCGGTGCAGAAATTGAACAAGTTGTAATTTCCGCATTATACGAAGCATTTTTCAACAATAGACCATTAGAAGTTCAAGATTTGATAAACACAATTAAAAATGTAGTTCCTCTTTCTGTAACTCAAAAAGAACAAATTTTATCACTTCGACAATGGGCAAATATCAGAGCCGTGGCAGCAACAAGAAAAGATGATATGGCTCATTATGGCTCTAAAAATGATAGCGAGGAAGACGTAAACGCTTCTCGTGGTGGAAGAGCCTTAGACGTATAAAGAAAGGATTATATAGACAAATGTCCATCACTCTTATGGCTTATCCAATGGCATTTTTAATAAATCCAGAAGAAGCTAAGAATGAAAAATTGAAAAGAGCATCAGATGACAAAGTTGTAAACGAAGAAGTTGCGACTGAAAATCTTCGTGCAATTAGGGTTTTGACAAATATTAAATTAGAAGAACTAAATGGTATTATGTCAATGATAGATTGCCAAAAACACGATTCTTATACATATAGTTTCCAAAATGGACTGCGAGTACACTGGGTTCCAAATGGTAAATATTGTTCAGCCGTTCTTTCTGGAGGAAAAAACGCTAAATTTTTGCAACAAAATGGCGAAGATTTTTTCAAACAACTTGACGAATACGCAATGCGTAATGTTAGGTTGATTGAATCTAATGAATTTTTTTATTATACATATGACACTGCATACCAAAATATGCGAGATATTTATGCAAAACTTAAAGACCAAGGAGCAAAGCATATTTATTCAACCGAAGATGACGAAGTTGTTGCAGAAGTAGAAGGGCAAAATGTAAAGTATTCCAAGCCTCAAAATGAATCCAATTATATATTAGAAGTTGAGCAAAAAGTAACTATTATGAATATTGGAATGTCTGGAGATTTTGAAGGTACAAATGTTCGCTACGGTTATCTTTCTAATTTAAAAATTCAAACAAATATCAAACAAGAAGAACTTAAAACTCTTTTAAGAAAAGCAAATTACCTATATTATTCTGGAAATTCATCAACTCCGTTAAAAAATAGTGATGCAACCCTAAATTGGGTTTATAAAAACGGATTTTATGTCGCAGAATTTTCTGGAACGAACAATGCTGCAATAAATAAAGAAGCAGAAATCCTTTTCAGAAAATTAAATATTGCAGCAGGACGAGATTTAAGACTTATCAACGACCAATCGACAATCGTTTACACATATAACACGAATTACACAGACAAAGGAATTTTGCTCAATACCTTAACAGAACACGGAGCAACAGAATTAGTTGAGAATGGTGACGAAATTTCTTGCAAACTGTTTGGGATGGAAATGGTTTATTATAAAAAAGATTCTACTGGAGGCTACGTATTAGACATAACGCAAGTTTCCAACAAAGGAGAATGTGAAGACGTAATCAATGACTTGAACGAAGAGTATGGTCTAAACATTCAAGAAATGACATATAACAAGATTAAGGAACGATTAGAACAAGAGAATATGCGACTTGAGAGCGAATCCATAATGGACGACAACTCAATTGTTCTAACAATAGATATATAAGAGAAAAATATATGGGTAAGATGAAAATTAGACTGTTTCCAGACGGAACAATACAGATGGAAACAGAAGGAATAAAAGGTAAAAGATGCATGGATTACGCTAAGGTCTTGGCAAAATTAGCAGATGCAAAGATTTCAAGCATAGAAAAAACTGACGAATACTACCAAACAGAAGTTCTAAGACTTGACGAAACACAGCATTTACAGGATAATTAAAATATTAAAGAGAGGTGTCCGAGAGGTTTAAGGTGCAATCTTGGAAAGGTTGTGTGGGGGTAACACTCCACCGTGGGTTCGAATCCCATCCTCTCTGTATTAAAAAGAACATAACAATAGTTATGTTCTTTTTTGTGCGAAATTATAATTCTTGCCTTTTTTGAAGGGGGGAGGTATAATACCTTTATGGAGTGTAAAATATGTAAGGTTAAAACATGGGGAAACGAGCGTTTACTTTAGCTGAGGTATTAATTACTCTTGGAATTATCGGTGTTGTTGCGGCAATAACTTTGCCAACTTTGCATGCTAGGATTCAAGAAAAAATTCTTCTTAATAAATTAAAAGTGACATATAGCATTCTTTCACGTGCTTATAAGTTGGCAATTGAAGAAAACAATGGGGATGCAAGTCTTTGGGATATTGGAAGAAAGATGTCTGAAGATGGTTCTTCAAAAATGTATAATAAATTTGCTCCTCATATAAAGCAAATACATTCTTGTAATACTTCAAGAGGTGCAAAATGTTTTGCTAATTGTTATTATGACTTGTTTGGTAATCGGTGTGTTACAAATGATGAAAAATATAGATTTTACTTCTACTTGGGGAAAAGGAATATTATTAAATGGTGTTGCCTTGGGTTTTTGGTCGGCAGGTGACGGTTGTAAAGCTTATGACCAGAAATTGCAATATTCTGAATGTGGCTCTATTATTGTCGATTTAAATGGTCCATCAAGACCAAATAGAATGGGTATTGATGTTTTTGAATTTGTTATTACCGCAGAAAAAGGGGTTCAGCCAAAATATGGAGATGATACTCTTGATTATGGTGCAAAGTGTAAATATAATGATAAATCTGGTAATAACGGTCGTACTTGCACTTGGTATGCCCTAAGATATAATAATATGAATTATAGAAGAAAAGATATTTCAGAATTTTATTTATATAAATAGATAGATTATCTAAATGGACATAGCAGAGTTGTTGCTCCTAAACCTAATAATGCTCCCCATTTTGCCTTAATTCAATTTACAAAATATATGCCAATGCGGTTGTTATTCCTGCATTGGCATTTTAAAATTTGACTTATTTTAATAAGCCTGTAATAAAATTTCATAAATATTTTCTAAGAATCTATATAAATAAATTTTAATAATCTATAGGATTAAAAAAATCGCCAAATTCTTCTTTAGGTAATTGATTGATTGCGTCTATAATTTCACCTTTGCCTGTTTTGTATTCAAATTTCAAATATTGATTATTTCTCTTATTGTATATTGGCTTGAAATTTGAACGAAACATTTCAGTAATCGGAGCAGCATCAACTTCTACATTATTTCCACCATTTGCATGTATTGTGTATAAAACCCTTCCAGATAAAGTTGCTTTTTTGTCTGTAAGGGAAAAACCACTAAATGTAACAGGGATTGTACAAACTACTTCGTTTATATCCTTATCAACATGTTCTACTAAAGTTTTAGACTTGTCATAATCCGCCTTTATCACAGTATTTGGGTCATCTAATGTGTTGAATCTTGCAAATTCTCCCTCATACATTGAATCTTGATTTAATTCATCAGAAAATACAAGCTTGTATTCATCATTTATTTTTTGAATCATAAAATTGCCAGCAGCTTCTTTTAAATCCCCAATATTTTTTTCTTGTAATGCTTTAATTGCGGCATTATTATCACATTTTACGGTCTTATCACTTGTTGCAAAACAATAAGCAACAGCTAAAATAATAACAATTACCCCTAATACACCTAATAAAATCCACATATACTTAAGATTTGAACGACTAAAAAATGAATTCATACTTTACCCCCTTTTGACCATAATACTATAAAATAACGGAATTTACATTAAATAGTAAGTTAGGGATAGTAATTGAACATTTTTCAATAAAAAAAACGGACAGAAAACTGCCCGCTTATTTCATTTCTGAAACAAAAAAGGATTCACATTAACCTAAACTTTTTAGTACATAACCCAATTTGTTATTTAAACTTTATATAAAAATGATAGAACAAAAGTGATTTTATTTCTCAACTTTTGTCCTATCCATGCTAAACTTTTTACAATAATTTACTATTGAAAATTTTATCACTGAAATTTAACCAGCAAACCCGCTTTCAGCAAATGAATTAGCCCTCATCATGTTCATCTGTATTGTAATAATGCTTATCATCTGGAACATTATAATTGTTTTTAACTAAAGCATTAAAACATCCAGACGGAGTGTCACATGTTCCAGGGTTAGTAGATCTATTTCCGCTAATGACACCGTCTTTTGAAATAAAAAATCCAAATAAATCTCTACCAACAATGTTTGGTTCATCAGGTCCATTTACATCAATAAGTACTTCACACAAAGCCTTTTTGCTTGCTTCTGAAGAAAGGTTCAATTTACCATTCAAGTAAGCAATTGTCGCTCCATTTTTTAAACGAATTGCTACTGCTGGAGGAGTTTCTTCTGCAAGGGAAAAGTTTCTACCCCCAATAACTCTATATGAATCCCCCCAGCACTTTGTAGTTGAAGATGCCGAACATGTTTCACCTTTTGACGATTGGAAAAGGGCATAAAAATCTGTTTCATTCGCAAACGCAGTTTCTGACATGTCTTTAGTATTTTTAATGATTTTTTGGTTTGCAATTGCCTGTTGAACAGCTGCGACATTGTTTTGCAATTGTATTGCAAGTGATTTGTTATTGATTGTAGTCATGAGACTCGGAATACACAGTGCCGCAATTGTACCAATAATTCCTAGTGCTATAAGTAATTCTGTAAGTGTGAATGCTCGTTTTCGCATGTTTATTTTCCTTTTTAGTTGTTATGTTACTTTTATGTTGTTTAAATGGTTAACCCCTCTACCAATCACTCCATAAAAGAGAATTGACGTTTGGGATTTTGCATTTTAATATTGTATTTTCCAACCGTCATCAACTACCGCTCCAAAGCAAGCATAAGCATCACCTTTACATGCTTCTTGTTTTGTTGCAAGCGATATATTTCCTTTATTATAGTATCTATCAACAATTTTACCTTTATCTGTTACATAAAAAGAAAAGAAATCCCTTCCTGCAATATTTGGGCCCTCATTTCCATTAACATCTATATCAAAAGCACCAATTACTTTATCAATCGTTCCTTCGTATGTAAATGGAGCTGAAGTTGTTGGGAAATATGCAATTAATGCACCACTTTTTAATTTCAACGTCAACGAATCATTCATTCTAAAATCTGCACCAGTTAACCATTTGTAAGGAGTTGCATCTGTTGTAATTTTCCAGCAGTTTGCATGAGCTGTTCCAGCTGGACAAATTTTTGATACTGAAAAATTTGATTCAGATAACAATTTATTTGTTGAGCTGAAATCAGTATCAGACAAGCTCGTTGTATTATTTCTCGTCAATTGCTCATCTATAACCTGTTGGATTCCAACAACAGTATTTTTCAACTGAGATGCAAGAACTCGGTTATTGATTGTTGACATCAAGCTCGGAATAGATATTGCGGCAATTGCACCAACAATACCTAAAGCTATAAGTAATTCTGTAAGTGTGAACGCTCGTTTTTGCATGTTTATTTTCCTTTTTATTATCTCGTTATATTTGTTATTAGATTAGAAAAAATCAAATTATTACAATTTCTTCCAGTAGTTTGGATCAAAACCAGATTGCTCAGCTTGTGAATAACATCCAAGAGGGGAATATAAAGAATTGGTATTACAAGATTGGCCCACAGGTGTTTCAATTGGAACGCCTGCAATATCTCCAGGGTGTGTTGGAATTGTACCAGTAAGAGTAGTTACTGGATAGATATATACAGCATAAAAATCTGCCCCAGCAACATTAGGTTCTTTTGCTCCATTCAAATCCATATATACTGTTGCAACCTTTCGAGAACCCCCAGATACAGCAGACATGGAAGGTTCAAATGTTGACATACAAAGAGCCACACCATTTTTCAACTTTGCAGATGCTTTACAATCTTTTTTTATTGCTGTTAAATTTGTTCCACTAAGAGTTTTATAGTTATTTAAATTAGGAAAATATTTTGAATCAGAACTTGCATTGATAACATCAAGAGTTCTGAAAAATTGTTCTGGGTCTTTTTTTATATTTGTTGCATCTAAATCAGTAGCTCCTTCTTTTGTCAATTCGGTTTGAACTGCACTTTGAAGGTTCGCAACCATGTTTTGTAGCATTGCCATATTTGCTTTACTGTTGTAATCCTTGATTAGACCAGGGACTACAAGTGCCGCAAGTGTTCCTACAACCGCCAAAGTTATAAGTACTTCACTTAGTGTAAAAGCCTTATGTTTAATCTTAATCATAACCAATCCTCATTTATGTTTGCTGTTTAGTTGTTTTGTAAGGGCTACTCCCTCTCCCAGCCTCTCACTATGGAGAGGAGTGATGTCTTATTGTTCCTTCCTCTTGGGGGGGGAAGGTTAGGATGAGGGGTTTACCCTCACGCACTGTTATTTAGTTGTTTCCTCGCCTATGGAGAGGTATTATTTTCCTCTTTGTCTTAGCTAGAAAAATTTTTCATAGGTTTGCGTTTAATTAAACTCGCAAGACCATTATTATATATCTATTTTAACATTATTTTGCAAAAAGTTCAATTGTCTTGACGGAATATTTTGAGCAAGTTAAAATTTAGTTGTATATAAGGTGAAGGGAGTAGAAAATGACTAATATACAAGTTTCACAAGAAATTCAAGAAAAATGCTGCGTTGCTCGTGGCGTAAAGGGTTCACCTGCCCCAATTCCACAAGAAGGTGAATGGACAAAATGTAAAGAAATTAAAGACATATCAGGTCTTACTCACGGTTGTGGTTGCTGTGCTCCTCAACAAGGTACTTGTAAATTAACTCTTAACGTTAAAAACGGTATCATTCAAGAAGCATTAGTAGAAACTATCGGTTGTTCTGGTATGACTCACTCTGCTGCTATGGCTGGTGAAATTCTTCCTGGAAAAACTATCTTAGAAGCTTTGAACACTGACCTTGTTTGTGACGCTATCAACGTTGCTATGAGAGAATTATTCTTACAAATCGTTTACGGTAGAACTCAAACTGCGTTCTCTGAAAATGGTTTACCAGTAGGTGCTGGTCTTGAAGATTTAGGTAAAGGCTTATGCTCTATGGTTGGTACAATCCACTCTACTAAACAAAAAGGTGTTAGATACCTTCAATTAACTGAAGGTTACATCCTTGAACTAGGTTTGGATAAACATGATGAAGTTATCGGTTACAAATTCGTTAACCTTGGTAAAGTTATGGATGCTATTAAATCTGGTGTTGATCCAAAAGAAGCTTACGAAAAGAATATCGGTACTTACGGCAGATTTGCTGATGCTGTTAAAACTATCGACCCTCGTAAACAATAGTTTCTTTCTTTAATCAAAGGGGTTATCCCTTTTCTATCACTTCATATGAAGTAGGTAGTAGTAGATAAATAACATGTAAGATAAAAATAAGGAAAATAAATTATGGCAAATTTTGAAGGAAAAGATAGACGTGAAGCTACTTTGAAAAAAGTTTTACCAGAATACGGTTTCAAAAACTTAGACGAAGCACGTGAATTATGTTTATCAAAAGGAATTGATGTTGATGCGATTGTTAAAGGTATTCAACCTATCGCATTCGATAACGCATCTTGGGCTTATACTCTAGGTTGTGCTATCGCTATTAAAAAAGGTATTAAAGATGCTGCTGATGCTGCTGAAGCAATTGGTCTTGGATTACAAGCATTTGCAGTTCCTGGTTCTGTTGGTGATACAAGAAAAGTTGGTATCGGTCACGGTAACTTAGGTGCTATGCTTTTAAGAGAAGAAACTAAATGCTTCTGCTTCTTAGCTGGTCACGAATCTTTCGCAGCAGCTGAAGGTGCTATCGGTATCGCTAGAAACGCTAACAAAGTTAGAAAAGAACCTTTAAGAGTTATCTTGAACGGTTTAGGAAAAGATGCAGCTTATGTAATCGCTAGAATCAATGGGTTCACTGCTGTTGAAACAGATTATGATTACAAAACTGGCGAATTAAAAGTTGTTAAAGAAACTCCATTCTCTGAAGGAGAAAGAGCAAAAGTTAAATGTTATGGTGCAGACGACGTTAACGAAGGCGTTGCAATCATGATTAAAGAAGGCGTTGATGTTTCTATCACAGGTAACTCAACTAACCCAACTAGATTCCAACACCCAGTAGCTGGTACTTACAAAAAATGGTGCTGGGAAAACGGTAGAAAATACTTCTCAGTAGCATCTGGTGGTGGTACTGGTAGAACTCTTCACCCAGATAATGTTGCTGCTGGTCCAGCTTCTTATGGTATGACAGATACTATGGGTAGAATGCACGGTGATGCTCAATTCGCTGGTTCATCTTCAGTTCCTGCTCACGTAGAAATGATGGGTGTAATCGGTATGGGTAACAACCCAATGGTAGGTGCTACTGTTGCATGTGCTGTTGCAGTTGCTCAAGCAATGAATAAATAGTTAATCTAATAATTATTTATAATTTTTTAAAACTCAGTTCTTATTTTATATGAGAGCTGAGTTTTTATATGTTAAGATAAAATTTAATTTTTACATGCAATATATTTATATGGTATATACTCAAAATACACGTTAGTAACAGCTTTAAGAAATATTAATAACATTACAACAAATTAGGCAATTTTTGCAAATTAAAATTGTTTATATAAATGTAAGGGAAATGCAATAAGCATTAAGGAAAAGAAAAGTTAAATTTCTAAACGAGTTAATAATTTAATATTTGAAAAAGGATTTAAGTAAAAAAAGTTTTTTATACTCTCTCTCTCTTAATATCCTCGTGTTTATTTAATGTTGCCGTTATTTGGCAACTTTTTTTTTGCAATTGTACCTAAAAAAATCGGTCATAGAGTTTTCTCCAGACCGATTTTTAATCTTTTATTTCGTTTTTGATTTACATACCCATATAAGATGCGAACAATGGCAAATATAGAGCTGCCGCCAAAATCAATACGATTGTACCGATTACAACCAACATGATAGGCTCAATCATTTTGGTCATAATATCAATAATTGTATCTAATTGTTTATCAATATAATTAATTGCCTGACCTAACATATCACCCAAACGACCTGATTGCTCACCTGTTGCAATCATGAACAAAATCATTTTAGGCATTGTACGAGTTTTTCTCAAAGCTGCTGATAAGTGCTGACCTTGTTGAACCATAACAGTTGACTCTTCAACCCTTGTTTCTAAAGTATGGTTTGTCAATGTCATATTTGCAAGATACAAACATTCCAAAATCGGAACACCTGCGTCATACGCAACTTGCATTACCGCAATAAAGTTAGCAAAATTTGAGAACTGAATCAAATCTGTTAAAACAGGAATTTTTAAAGATATATCATCAATTTTCCATTTACTAGGTTTCCAACGGAATAAGAAGTTGATAAATGCACCAACTGCCGCAAAACCAATCGGAATTGCATACCAGTTTTTCTTCATCCATAAACCCATATTCATCAAAACTCTTGTAATGAATGGCAATTGCATACCCATTGAATCAAACATTTCTTTGAATACTGGGAATACGAATACCAACATGACAATTACAATAAACACAGCCAACAAGATTACGAAAACCGGATACATCAAAGTACCAACAACTTTTGACTTAATAGCTTGTTGTTTATTCAACAATTCTAACAAACGATCAAGAGTTTTTTCCAATTCACCAGAATCTTCACCAGCTCTTACCAAGCCGATATAAACCTGACCAAATTGTTCTGGATATTTTGCAACAGTACCAGCAAATGTACCACCGTTCATAATTTGTCGTCTTAATTCAGTCGCAACTTGACGAATTTTCAACTTTGCAGCATCATTCTCGATGAACAATAAGGATTCAATAATCGGAATACCAGCAGCTGCCAAAATTTGAAGAGTTGATGTGAAATCAATTTGCTCTGCCAAACCTAATTTCGGCATTTTACCAGTTGGTTTCTTTTTGTCTTCCTTTTTTAGAGCTTGTTCTTCAACAATATTAGTTGGAGTGAAACCTAAACGCCTAACCGCAGCACGGGCTTCTCGAAGGTCAGCAGCCTCAACTTTACCTTTTACAAGTTCATTTGTACCATCTTTTAGTGCTGTATAATTATATACTGTCATAATTCCCCTATTCGCCTGCCATACCAAGTACTCTCACGAATTCATCAATCGTTGTCCAACCTTTCAAGATATGGTTGAAGCAACATTTGTTTAATGTAGTCATGCCGTTTGAAACAGCACTTTCTTCAATTTCCAAGTCGTGAGCACCTTGAGCAATAAGTTTTTTAATTTCTTTAGTAATTTGCATGATTTCATAAACCCCAAGACGTCCTTTGTAGCCTTGGAAACCACACTTGTTGCAACCTTTTGCCCTATAAATAGGAGTTGCCATAATTTTCTTAATTTCTTCTTCATCATGAGTAACAAGCATTGCTTCTTCTCTTGTGCAATGATATTCTTCCTTACAATCATCACATAGTCTTCTAACAAGACGTTGAGCGATTACACCTGACAAAGTAGAAGATACCAAATAATCTTTTGCACCCATTTCAATCAAACGAGTAACAGTTGCAGCAGCTGAGTTCGTGTGGACAGTACTTAATACCAAGTGACCAGTCAATGCAGCTGAAATCGCAATTTCAAGAGTTTCGTAGTCACGAATTTCACCGACAAGGATAATATCAGGGTCCTGACGTAAGATAGCTCTCATACAAGATGCAAATGTAATACCCGCTTTGGCGTTGATTTGAGATTGGTTAATACCTTCAAGTTTAATTTCTATCGGGTCTTCGATTGTCGTAATGTTTACAGATTCATCATTCAAACTCTTCAATACAGAATATAGAGTTGTAGTTTTACCAGAACCAGTAGGACCTGAAGTTAGGATAATACCGTTTGGACAAGATATCATCTGTTTAACTTTTTGAATATCAGCTTCAACTGCCCCAACAAGTTTAATCTCTTTATCATTAGATGCAAGAGAAACCGCAGGAGCTAAGATACGGATACAAACTTTTTCCTTACCAGATACAGGCAAAGTGTTGATACGGAAGTCATAAGAACAACCATTGTAAGAAATCGAGAACGTACCATCTTGAGGTCGTCTATTTTCTGCAATGTTCATTCTCGCCATAACCTTAAAACGAGCAATTACAGAAGTTTCAACCTTGGCAGGTACATCCAAAACTTTTTGTAACATACCATCTTTTCTGTATCTAACGATATATCCAGACAATCTAGGTTCAATGTGAATATCGGAAACCTTGTTATCAATACCGTTTGTAATAATTTGGTTAACAAATTTTGCAACAGAACCAGTAGAATCTTGAAGTTCAGCATCAACTTGTTCCCACAAGGTTGCTTCATCTTCAGAATCAACAGTTTCTTCTTTAATTTGTTCAATAATTTCATCTGTTTGACGTTTTTGTTCTGAGAAGAAAGTATTTACTGCTGTCTTGAACTCATAATGAGTCATCAAAATCTGTTTTGGATTTTGACCAGTCAAATAAATAATTTCTTTTAAAACATCCATTTTTAAAGGTTTTACAACCCCTAAAACAAGTGTTTTACCATCTGATGAAATTGGAATTACTGAATTAGCTTTGATAAAATCTTCTGGCAAAATGTTAACAAATTTTTTCTGTTGAACTAATTGATCTGCTGAAACTAATTCATAACCCGTTTGGTCATGCAAAACATCTTTCAACTGTTCAAGAGAAATAGAACCCAATTCAAATAACATTGAACCAATTGGAACACCAGTACGTTTTGATTCAGCCAAAGCCTTCATCAACTGAACTTCTGAAACAAGTCCTTTTGCAAGTAGAATCTCACCTAACTTACCATGTTCAACTTTTGGTTTTTCAGTTGAAATTGGAGTTGATTTAGCTGGAGAAGCAGTTGAACTAGCAGCTGGAGCTTCAGCAGATGCTTTGATACTTTCGGCAGGAACAAAATCCGCTAAAAGTTCTCTCAAATCATCTTCACCAACAAGCATAAACTTGATTGATTGAGTAAAAGATTTTTTTAAAATCGCATTAACTTCATCTTTATTAGAAGCCTTTGAAACTGCAACGAAAAGGAAATTATCTTTCACACTAATTGGAACGAATAAATGTAATCCCATTAGATTCTTATCGACACTTTCCAGTATCTTTTTATCTATGCTGTTTTTCAATCTTAAAATTAGTGCGTTCATCTATTTTATAATACTTTTCTTTGCTTATAACAATATCAACCAAAAATTTATTTAATTATAATTCCCAAATTTTAGGCGACGAACCTCTATAAAGAGGTATCGTCACTTACTGCATCTTCTGTATCAACAATGATTTGAGGAGTAATCATCATAACCATTTCTTCTTTCTTTCTACCAGTTGTTGTGCTTCTGAAGAACATACCAACTACAGGTAAATCACCTAAGAATGGGATTTTAGAAACGTTTTTAGTTTCAGTTTCTTGAATCATACCACCAACTACCATTGTTTCACCATCTTTAATTCTTATACCTTTAAGGTCTAAGTTACGTCTTTGTAGTAATGTTGCTGCAATATCTCTTTCACCTTCAACTTCACCAGGGGTTGTAAGTTGAGATGCAATAGTTGCATATTGAGGTTTAAGGTCAAGAGTTACATAACCATCTGGACTGATGAATGGTGTAATCTCAACTTTGATACCGTTATCATTGTTAATTGTATATTCTTTTTGAGCTTGAGCTGAACCTGAACTTGATCCATTATCCAAATATTGAGATGTTACTTTAGATACATAGTCAGAAGTCAAGTCAATTGTTGATTTTTGTCCTGAAGTAATCATAATTCTTGGATTAGCAAGTACTCTACCTTTTTCGTTTTCAACTAAGTAGTTTACAGAATAAACTAATTGAGGAGAGCCACTCCATTTTCTAACTTCACCGATTTTTTTATATTCGCCTTTGTCTTCATCCCAATCACCTACAAGGTCATATCCATGACCTGCAAAGAATACTGGATACATAGAGCTTGTAGAAATACCTTTTCCTCCGCCAGCGTTGAATGAGAAGTTTTTACTCAAAAATTGCCAAGTATTATCAAATGTTTTACTACCAGATTCAGATAAAGCAATAATTTGAACTTCCAAATATGCTTGAGGAGTTTTCTTATCGTTAGCCAAGATGTAATCTCTAATCATATCAAGTTGAGATGGAGAACCACCGATAACTTGGATAGTACCCAAAGTTGGGAAGTAAGATACTGAAAGAGTTTTCAAAGCTAATCCAGCCATGCCATCTCCAGATGGAGCAGAAGCATCTACTGAACAAACTAACTTACCGCCACCAACAGAAATGCCTGATGAGCTAGAATCACTTGAAGATGAATCACTGCTGTCGCCACCATCTCCGCCGTCACCACTATCATCTGATGCGAAACCAGTAGGAACACCAGCTGCAAAACCAGCAGGACTTCCGCTGTTATCAGAAGAAGCACTATCAGAAGAAGATGATGCAGAACCACCTCCACTACTACCAGAAGCTCCGTTTGAAGCAGTTGATGGTAATAATGAAGAACAAATCATATTAGCCATTTCGGCAGGAGTTGTATGATTAACTTTGAATGTTGTAATTTGAGGTTTAATATCAAATTGAGCAACAATCTTTCTAGCCATTTCAGCATCATTTGCTGTACCCATAACAATCAATTCGTTTGTTGCAGGGTTGGTAGTAACAACTGGTTTTGTTGACAATCCAGGGTTAATACCGCTTTTATTGAAAATATTTGTATTCAAAAATGTTGCAATAGCAGTAGCACTTACATATTTAACAGGAATCAATGTCATGCCTTTTTTAGCCATAGACAATGCTTCATCTTTTTTAGAAATAATCAAAGTATTTGCTTCAATATCATAGAACAGATCATTTGTTGTGATAACCAAATTTAAAGCATCTGATAATGGAATGTTAACCAAATCCATAGTTACTGTAGATTCTTCTATATTTGGAGAGAAAATAATATTCATACCTGCTTGATCCGCAAACATTCTCAAAACTTGTTTAATATTCGCATCTCTCAAGCTTAAATTTACAACTGAATCTGCGTTAGAAATCTTCAAATTTGAACCTAAATCCATAGGTGCACTTTCTGTTGATCTTATTAGAGGTCTTGATGAAGCATCATCAAACCCACCGTAAATACCATCTAATGCAAATGCAGCGGTTGACAAATTTGTTACAGCGAAAGCTGATAACATAACACTTGCAATAATTTTTTCTCTGATTCTATTTTTCATATCTGCTCCTGCTTATATTTTCTTCTTATTAATTAACCTTTTCTACCACCAAATCTGTTTTTCAAATTATACAAATCATTAGCCTTTCCATTCAAATCTTCTCTAGAGAATAATTCCCCTATACTTGCAGAATATACGTTTGAGCCTAGAGTTACAGTAATAATTGAAGGATTAATTGTAACAACTTTATATTCTTGACCAATAATTTTATCCCCTTGCCTTACCAAGTAATCTTTGTTATCAACATTGATTATCGCAGAAGGATTTGTTCTATTATACATAATACCAACAACTTTGGTTCTTGTAATTTTTGCTGCTGCCGCATCTTTTGAAGCTAAAGATGTAGGAGGAACAGGAAGATTAAAGCTATATGGGCTTATATCATCTTGTTCTCTAATTGAAACATTTTTCATCTTCTTCAATTGAGCAATATGAGAATTATAAGCATTAGCTTCTGCAATTGCAGATCTCTTAGCTTCTTCAAATGCCCTAATTTCATCTGATGGCATGAATGGGTCTGAACGTCCAACAGAAGTAACATCATAAGAAATCAAGTTACTTGCTTGATTATCTTTAACATCTATACCAACACTGTTATCAGAAGGCACATTCACTTCTTCTTTTGGAGCTGGATTAGTATCTTCAATTGGAACTTCTTCCTCTTGTTTTGCTGCTCCACCTAGATTTTGTAAAACACCACAGCCACAAGAGATTATTCCCACAGATAGAACTGCAATAAGAAGACCTAATACAAATCTTCCTCTCTTACTGAATGTATTGTTTATCCAACTTTCATTCCGATAATAATTTGTGTTCACGTTATTCCCACCCATCTTAGTCTTTGATAATAACATTATATTAAAGCTCTTCATTTTGTGTATCAACTATTTAGTGTATTTCACAACAATAGCTCTCCTTAAAATAGTATCATAATTTCATGATTAAGGCAAAAAACAGAATTATAGAGCAAATTTTAACCCGTATCATCTGAAACTACGGAATATTAAAGGGTTTAGGCTTGTTTACATTTCGTAAAATGAGCAAAATGAGTAAAAAGTTCAATCTATTGATGTAGAACTTTTTATTTACGAATACTTAATCTTTCTAAACATCTGACAAATCTAACGAGTTTAGATTCTGTATCGCACGTAATAGAATCAACCAAAATAGTTTTGCAGCCAAAATTTTTGCCACATAGAATATCTGTTAATGGTCTATCACCAACCAAAACACACTCACAAGGAGTAAAACCGTGTTTTTTAACAAACTCAGATATTGCACAAGTATCTGGTTTCGCAGCTTTGAATAGCAATGGAAAATCAGAAATTTGACGAACTTTTTCTATATACTCTTCATTTTTATTATTAGAAACAACTCCAACAAAAAAATCTTTGCGAACATTTTCTAGCCACGCAAGAACCTCATCAGAATACATTCCAGATTTAGACGCCATTAAAGTACTATCTAAATCAAAAAGCATAGCCTTAACACCTTGAGATTTTAATTCTTCTAAATTTATATCAAAAAGTCTTTTCAAATTGTAATCTGGCTTAAGAAACATGCTCTTTTACTCCAATTGTTCTTGCAAGTGCGATTGAATAATCCACAGGTTCTCTATCAAATTTCAAATAAACATCTGCATTAGTGTTTGCCAATTGCTGATTGTCACCTTTTTCATCAAGAATTTCAACAATTTTTGCCGTAAATTGTTCTTTAGGGGTGATAATTTCAACTTCATCATTTAACAAAACTTTATTTTTTACTTTTACAAAATAAAAATTTTCGTCAGCACTTGAAGAAGCATCAATTTCTGAATGTTTTTTCTTAATTCCTTTAAATTCAAACAAGAAATCAGCTCCAGCTAAGCCTTTTGAAATATCATAACTATAACTATCTGGTTTATTTTCGCCCAAAGCAAAACCCGTTGTATAGCCTCTATTGCCAACTTTTTTAAGTTCTAGAAAATACTTTGACAAATCCGCATTTGGATTTTGTAAAATTTCATCAATTGCATTTCTATATGTTTTTGCAACAGCTGAAACATAATATAAACTTTTTGTACGTCCTTCAACTTTGAAAGAATCAACACCAGCGTCAATCATCTCTTTCAAATGTTCAACAAGACACAAATCCTTCGGACTCAAAATATGAGAACCACGATTATCTTGATTGATTTCATAATATTGCCCAGGGCGAGTTTCTTCAACAAGCTTGTAACTCCAACGACAAGGTTGAGAACAATTTCCGTGGTTAGCTTTTCTTTCGCCATTCGTAAAGTAATCACTCAACAAACATCTTCCAGAAAAAGATACACATTGTGAACCGTGAATAAAACATTCAATTTCCATATCAGGAACTTGTTTTTTTATTTCAGCAATTTCTGGAATTGATAATTCACGAGCAAGAACAACACGAGTTGCACCCATATCTTGCCAGAATTTTACACATTCATAATTCAAAATATTAGTTTGTGTACTTATATGAATATCAACATCTGGTAAATATTTCTTTACCAATCTCAAAATTCCAAAATCACTTACAAGAACAGCATCTGGATTAGCATCTTTGATTATATCCATACTTTCTTCTAAGTGTTTAATATCTTCATTAAAAGCAAAGATATTAAGTGTTAAATAAGCTTTAGCACCTAACTTATGAGCCAAATCAATTGCTCTTTTAAGATTTTCAAGAGTAATAATTTCGCCTTTTCTCATTGCTCTAAGACTGAAATCTACAACTCCAAGATAAACTGCATCTGCACCATATCTTACAGCATATTCTAATTTTTCCAAATTGCCAGCTGGCATCAATAATTCAACATTTCGCATAAGTCAATAATAAGCTAAACGAAATTAATAATCAACCAAATAGGTGATGTCTATTTTTGATAAATATGGAGAATAGAATATATAAAACATTAGGTTATTTTTTGGAGAATAAAACATGCGAACTATTTCTAACGCAACTAGCACAATTAAAGAAATTTGGTCTTATCAACACCCTGTAATGCACACTTGGTTTCTATTCAGTGCTGCATCTTTAGGTTGCATGTTTACTCTATTATTTTTCGTATTATAAATTTTGATAGGCAATATATAATTACAAATACCCCACAAACAAGGAACAAGAACTATTTTTAAGGTTCTTGTTTTTAGTTTATTGAAGAACTGGCTTAAAATATTTTTTCAATTTTACAAGCATTATCATACACAATAAACATGCTGCTGACACCAATCCCCACCAAAAACCTTTCAACATAAAGCCTACGTGAAAAGCTAAGAAACAACCCAATGGGATTGATACGCACCAATATGCTATAAAATTCGCAAATAAAACAACATTTGTTTGTTTAATTCCCTTACAAACCCCAGCAAGAGATATTTGTAAACCATCAAACACTTGGAATATAGATAAAATGTACATTATTGGAACTGCAATTTTCACTAAAGAAGCGTCTGAAGTGAAAATTCTAACCAAATGAGGCGCAAATGAAGTAAAGACAATTGCACTACAAATCATAAATGATACAGAAAGCACTGTTCCAAAGAATGAGTACTTTTTCAAATCTTCATAATTATCTGACCCATTTGCAAAGCCAACTTTTACAGCAATAGCATTAGAAATTGCAAACGGAACCATGAATGAAATCGTTGTTAAAGTACATACCAAATTTTGAGCAGCTGCATACAATCCAGATACTCTACCCATCAAAATAGCAATACTGTTAAATGCAACAAACTCAACTAATACAGCTAGAGATATTGGCATGCCGATTTTTAACATACTCTGATAATATTCCTTTTCCTTATAATTTCTAAAGGTCATATTTATAAAGCAATAAATCAACAAAGCAAAGCCCATAAAATAACGAACCAACAAACTTGCAATCGCCAAACCTATTACCCCTAAAGAAGGAATAGGTCCAACACCAAATACAAATGTTAAATTCAAAACAACATTTAAAAATACACAGAAAAAAGTCACAACATTCGGAAATACGACAATTTCATAGGCTTGTAAAAACTCTTTCAAGCACGCATGCAAATACGCCCCGAACGTACTAAACGCCGTAATCAACATATAGTCTTGAACTGGTGCAATTAATTTTTGTTCAAATCCCATTTTAGGAATTAGCGGAACAACCGCAACAATTGCAAGCGAAGTTATCAATGCCAACAACATTGAAAATCTAATTGAAGGATAAAAATATTTCTTAATAGATTTATTTTGTCCACGATAATTGGACAATAAAGGAGAAATACTCGAAATAAGTCCAATCCCCAATGTAAAAATACAATTCACAATAGCAGTAGCAATACTAATCGCTGCAAAAGCATCCGTTGAATATCGTCCTGCAATCACAACATCCCCAACACCAATCAATATGAAGCCTAAATTACCCATAATAATTGGGGCTGCTATCGTCATCAATTCCTTAATATAATATTTTATCCCTTTTTCACACATAATTTAATATTACCATGAACAAAATAAAGTTTAAAATTTGTTATATCTAACTAGAATTTTGTTCAAATATACGTTATAATTAATACCGTTACAGATATTAGGAGTTTTCGAGGTGAAAAGATTTTTATTATCATTTGTACTAGTTTTGTGTTTAGTTTTTGGAATAAATAATCATGCAATAGCAAAAGATAACATTGAAGCAATTGAAACAATCAGCCAAATTGGTTCTCTTGCCAATAGTGGAAACTACATGCAAGCGTTGGACAAATGTAATCAAGCCCTAAAAAAATATCCAAAAGAACCAGATTTGTACTACTGGAAAGCATCTATCCAAAGTTCAATTAACCAAAAACACGAAGCCTTAGAAAACTTTAACAAAGCGATTGCTCTTGATTCAAAAGAAGCAACATATTACGTCGTTAGAGGAATTTGCAAGATGGATTTGAACGACTATACTGGTGCAGAAGCAGATTTCAATAAAGCAATTGAACTTAATCCAAACGATGCAACAGCATTCACAATGAGAGGATGTGCAAAACTTGCACAAGGAAATATTGATGGTGCAAATAATGATTTAACAAAAGCAAACGAGCTTTTTGACGTACAAGAAGGAATTAAATCAAAATAATTATCTGACATTCAAGAATTTATGCACTTGAGGGATTAACCTAACATTCGGATAAATTGAGGAGAATTTATCCAAGATTGAATTGCAAAAATCAGAACTTACACTCATTTTATCACCGATCATTTTCGGTTGTAGAACTAACTCTATCCCAAAATCTTTACCCATATTGGCACAAGTTTCAATTTCTTCATTAGTTATGTTTTTATCAAACACAATTTTTGCAAAAGTCGGAACTCCATCAACTTGTTCAAAGAATTTTCTATGCAAATCAAAAGTATTTTTCCCAGTGGATGTCGGTAATTTTATATCCGCAGAAATTATATCAATATAATCTTTTATAATTGGCAACTTATCGAACAAAGTTGCATTTGTTTCTAAATAAATCTTAGTTTTACCTTGCACTAATGGCAAAAAATCTTTTAAAAATTCAGCAGAAATTAAAGGTTCTCCACCCGTTAACGAAATAGAATAAAATGTACTTAAATCGTACTCTGAGACAATTTTTGAATATAATTCTTGAGGAGAAAAACAAGTACCTTGTTGAAATTCGGTATCACAATAATCACAGTGTAAATTACATCCGCAAAACCTTATAAACAATTGTTTGTAACCTACAACAGGTCCTTCTCCTTGAATAGAGGAAAATATTTCATTAATTTTAGCTTCCATATCCAAAATTCTTTCTCACATCATCTTTTGACAAATTCTTAAGTCGTTCATACAACTTAATTTCATCTTCTGACAAATCATGAGAAAATTCAATACTTACACAAATAATTAAATCACCAACCTTGCCATTTTTTTTAATACCTTGGTTTGCAATCCTAAATTTTTGTCCTGAGCAAGTGTTTTTAGGAAGTTTCAACTTTATTTTACCATCAAAGGTAGGAATAGATATTTCTTCCCCTAAAGCAGCTTCGAACGGAGAAATTGGAACAGTATAAAAAATATTCAACTTATCAAAATGTACTTGAGTTTTTGTTTCAATTTTTATATTGATATACAAATCACCACAAGCACCACCATTTTTACCCATTGCACCTTCACCTTTCAAGCGAAGTTTTGCACCATCTTTTATTCCTTTCGGAATAGTTACTGTAATTTTTTTTGTCTTTACAATTTCTCCTTTACCGTCACAATTTGAACATTTTCCACCATTTACAAACTTATGCCCCCAACACTTTGGACAAGTTTGAGTGGTGCGAACATTGATAATCCTTTTACTCCCAGTAATCACCTCATCTGGAGTAATAGAAATATCAGTTGTAATATTTTCACCTTTCCTAGGTTTCTTATTATCACGATTGCGTTTGTTGCGCTTTAATTGTGCAAACCAAAATTTAATGGCTTTTGAAATTGTTTTTTTATTGGATGTTTTAGATTGAGAAGGGGAAGTTTTTTGTTTTATTTCAGAACTTTCAAACGGAGAATGATAAGAAGTATTTTTTGATTGACCTTCTTTATAAATCTCTTCTGCTTTTTGAGAAGAAGTTGATGTTTTTTCTGATTTAAAAAATCCTTTCAAGGTATTATATTTAGAACGTTCCGCATCATTTGAAAGAACTTCATAAGCCTCAGTTATATTTTTAAAAATACTTATAGCATCCTCTTCTTTATTGATATCTGGGTGATATTTTCTTGCGAGTTTACGATATGCAGATTTAATTTCTGCATTTGTAGAATCAACCGAAACTCCGAGGATTTCATAATAATTTTTTGTACTATTAAACACCATACTTTTTATCTAATGATAAAAATAAAAATTTCAACATCTGCACTTAGGTAAATTTTTCACGCATAAAAAAAGAGCAAAGATTAAAAAATCTTCGCTCTTTTTTAACTTTTATCTTGAAACGACTTACTTTGAAATAGTTTCAAAGATTACATTAAATGCTTCTGGATCTTTAACTGCTAAGTCAGCAAGCATTTTTCTGTTTACAACAATATTAGCTTTTTTGCAAGCGTTTACGAATCTAGAATAGCTCATACCACGTTGTCTTACAGCAGCATTGATTCTAACAATCCATAATCTTCTCATATTACGTTTTGTAGTACGTCTATCTCTGTAAGCGTATTTAAGAGCTTTCATAACAGCAATATTAGCAACTTTGAAGATTCTGCTTCTAGCACCAATAAAGCCTTTAGCAAGTTTTAATATTTTTTTGTGTCTTTTAACACCTGCATTACCACGTTTAATTCTCATTTTCTATGCTCCTATCTTGAATACTTCTTGTATGGTAACTCTTTAGATACCAATGCTACATGTGACTCAGAAACGCCAACCATCTTGAAAATTCTGCGTTTTCTAGATGCTGACTTGTGTTGGAGCAAGTGGCCTATACCTGCTTGTCTTTTCATAATTTTACCAGATGCTGTTACTTTGTAACGCTTTGCAGCTGATCTGTGTGTTTTTAATTTTGGCATTTTCTTCTCCTTTTTCTTAAAGTAGTAACTAAAAAATTACAGGCATACCAAAGCCTATAACTTTCGGCTAAGAGTATTGTATTATGAATTTTCTATATTTGCAAGTCAAAATGTAAAATTTGTAACGAAAACAATGCCATTTCGAGAAAACTTGTGGAGTGCTTGTGTAAAAAATCGAGATGACAGGATTTTGCGTGGCTGTTGATGAAGGATGAGTCTTACAGCCATACATCGGGAAATCTACAATTCTTAATATCCAATTAATTAGAATTGTGATTTCGTGAGAACCTGCGGAGCTACAAGTTTGAAAAAATTCGGGATGACAGGATTTGAACCTGCGGCCCCTTCGTCCCGAACGAAGTGCACTACCAAACTGTGCCACATCCCGAAACATTCAAATACCCCATAATTATATTCCAAAAACAAAACTACAAACCAATTTCATCCCAAAGTTTATTCAAAGATTGAATTTCCGCCCTTGATTGAACATCCTCCACAATTTGGCCTATCACAGCTTTATTTACATTTGTCAGCTTATATGAAAATTCTTCACTTTCATCCCCTCCAGCTTTATGTGAAAGTTCATGGAGAGCCGTTTCTAAAGCCTCACTAAAACTTGCTTTATCCAAATAATCAGAATCAATCCAAAACCCCTTTGAAACTTCATTGTCAATAATAGCTTCAGCTAAAACATTATTATACAAACCTTTTTCTTTTTCACTTTTATTATCAAACAAGAAAATTTTTGTATTCAATTCAGATTCGGTAAAATGTTTATCTTTCAAGGATTTTTTAAAAACATTTATTGCTTCTTTCAAAATTAAAATTTTCTTTTTCTGATTTTCAGAAGGAGAAACAACTGCATGGGATCGAGCATTCCCAACAAACTGTCTAATTGTAGGCATTCCATAATACGAAAAATCAGCCTTACAAACTCTTATACCTTTAGATATTAAATCCGTTACAACTTCTTGAGAAGCAGGGGAATATGCAACATAATTCTTTGGGAATTTGATATGAATTGCACTATCATAATTCATAGCTAAAACTGCATTAAAAAATGTATTCATTGGTCCTTGTTTTGTTAAATCCCAATATTTATCCATAGCTCTTAAAAATTTTACAGCCTCTGATTTTGGAAGCATACATTTTCTTACCATTTTACCATTTTGATTATCATAGGATGTTCTTGTAAACCAGCGAGCAATATTTTCTAGATTATTCTCTGATAAAGAAATTCTATCCCTTGAGAGATTCAAATATCTAGCCTCAGGTTTTTCTTTCAAAAATATTACAGCAGAAGGGAAGCCATCATAATCATCGTTATATTCAAACCTTTGTCCAGCAATATATATTGCTCCTTTTTCACCTTCTGGAAGAAGTTTAATTCCAAGCAAATCATTTTCAAAATCTGGAGATTTAAAATGCTCATTCCCAGAATGGTAAAAACGATTTATACTTTTCCTAAAAGTTTCAAGTAAAGACTTATCACTTGTTTCAAATTCTAAATAATTTCCATGAATAGGAGTTATTTCATCTAAATCATATGCCAAAACTCGTTTTCCGAGCAATGAATCTTCTTGGAATTTATAATTTAATTGCCAATTATCAGAAGCAAATTTTACGTTGTCAGTTCCTGAATCTTTTAAAAGCTTTAGTGCAGACATTTTCAAACCTTCGCCATAATTTCCAGCAGCACTAGCATCATCACGCTTTGTTGATTCACCTAAATATATCGCCTTATCTGGGGTATAGGTACCATCTCCGCTAATTTTCACTCTGACTTTACCATTTTGAAGAGGTTCAAACTTAAATTTCACCCCATCCAAAGTCTGTCCATGTCCATCGTAGAAATTTTGCAAAATATCTCGAGCAATTTTATCATTCGTCCATTTTACTGATTCAGAATAAGATTCTGTTATACTCGTTTTGCAATTATGAACAGGAGTAAAACTTTTCCTTTCTGCTTGAACAACTTTTATTTGCGACGTCCAAGGAAGATTAAAATCAAACGATCCATCACTACCAATCTCAGGAATACTAAGTTCTTTTATAAAGGAGCGATTATTTGTTTTCACATCTTTGGGCAAATCAAAAGCATCTGGATATACCTTTGGCTTTTCTAAACCCGTTACAGGAGGAGAAGAAACATCATAACCCAAATTCCCTTCCGCAATTTTTTGACTAAATTTTTCATAAATTTTTTCTCTAAGATCTTTAGGAGTTAGAGAATTCTCTATAAAATTTGAAAATTTATTTTTCGCATGTTCTAGCTCTTCACTTAATTTTAAATTTTTATATTTTTCTGATTTTATTTTTCCATGTCTTAAACCAATTCCAACAAAAACAGCGAACAAAACAGACCCTGCAACTTGGGTTCTAGTAAAACTTGTAGGGATTTTAGAATTTATCGTATCGACAAACCCCTTATTCTCATTGTCTTTTTCTGAGCGAAAACCTAAAAAAGATTGGTTATAATTATATCTAATTGGCGAAATTTTCATCCCTTAAATATACCCTTTATTTTCCCTTATAGATATATTAAAAACAAACATAAAACTTTTTGCTAACTAAAAACTAATTTGCCTTTTTTACTTTTTTAATTTTCAAGAAGAATAATAAAGGTAATATTGCAATACAAAGTAATGCTAATAGTGCAAACACATCATAAAAAGAAGCCAACCTAGCTTGTTGCAAAAGTTGTTTATACAAAAGTCCATTTGCTTTTCTTACTGCAACAACATGAGGATAATGAATTAAAAATTTGTTAGTAAAAACGAGCAATTTATATCTAAACATCGCATTATGATAACCTAAATCACCAACAAGATAATTTTGATGAACCTGAGAAACTCTTGCAATAAATGTTGCAGACAACGCCGTAGATACAGCCGTTACCAAATTTTTGAACAATGCATGAAGTGCAGCAGCATCAGCATTTTTAGAAGCGGGCATTGTTTGAAAAGACAACGCCGTAATTGGTACAAATGCAACTGGAACCCCAATACATAATAAAATATTTGGTAAAACAACACTTTCCATAGAAGAAGTTGTATTCATAGCGGTCAGCATTAGTATTGAAATAGCCATAATCAAAAAGCCAATAACGGTTAACAATCTTGGCTCAATATATTTTGAAATAGCACCAACTATAAGCAATCCCGCAAAACAAATTATTGCTCTTGGAAACATTGTTAATCCAGACATTGAAGGACTATATCCTAAAAGACTTTGTATAAACATTGGAACAAGTAACAATGTAGAATAAAGCATAACATTGATTAAAGAACTTATTGTTGTCCCGAACAAAAAATTTCTATCTTTAAATACCCTAATATCAATTACTGGATTATCATATTCTAATTCCCAAACATAAAAGAAAATAAATGAGAATATACAAATTCCAGTCAAATAACAAATCCACGGAGTATCAAACCAATTGTACTGTTGACCTCTATCCAAAACGATTTGCATACAAGCCATCGCAATAACAATTGAAATATATCCAACAATATCAAATTTCTTTTTCTTCACACTTTTTGGAGGTTTATCATCTGGAACAAACAATTTTAATAATAAAAATGACAACATACACAAAGGTATATTTATGATAAATACCCACTGCCAAGACCAATTATCCGTCAAATATCCACCCATAAAAGGTCCTGCTAAAGGTGAAAACATTGCCGCTACACCAAAAAGGCTCATTGCAATTCCTCGTTGTTCTTTTGGAAAAACTTCCAACAAAATAGCTTGACACAATGGTAAAATACATCCACTTCCAACCCCCTGAACTACACGAGCACCAATCAGTGCTTGAAGATTTGGAGCAAGAATACAAAGCAAACATCCTAAAGCAAATATCCACAAGCTATAATAAAACAAAAGTTTTTTACCAATAAGTTGAACCAAATACCCAGTAACAGGAAGCATTAACCCTGCAGAAATAATATAACAAGTAATTACAGTATTCGCTTCATATTGTGTTGCACCATAAAACCCCGCAATATTTGGTTGACAAACATTGGTTGCAGATGAAGCCGCAAGTGATAAAAATGACGGCAACAATACTGATATTGCAACAATATACGGATTTACTGGGGTATTATTATTTGATTTAGCCATGAATTTCTCTTACTTTTGTTATCATGATAACAAAAACAATTTGTAATTCAAATAATATATTCAAAAATATTAATTAGTCTTAAAATTTAATTTCTTTCTTCCAAGTTTGCAAAAAATAAATAGACAAGACAAAATAAGTAGCCCACATTAAAACAGTTGCAAAGCAATTTGAACCGTGCAAATAAGCATTTATCCACATAATTGTAGATAACCCATTCACCACAAACCATATATGCCATTGTTCGATACATCTTTTTACTGTCAACAACAAACCAACTATTGAAAACACCGATGTTACAGCATCAATCATTGGACTTTGATCATTAACATATTTCAAAACTAAATACAATATAAATGACAAAACAAGAGATACTAAAAAGTAAACAACACGTTCTTTTGTAGATAATTTAGTTTTAACGATTTCTTGACTATCATCTTTCAAATGCTGTTTCCACTTAAAAATACCAAAAATTTGCATGGGGAAATAATAAAACAAATACAAACATAAATTCCCAAATAAATTATTTTTATAAGACAAAAATGCGTAACATAATGTTCCGCATAAACCAAATAGGTAACAAGAAATCTTCCCTTTTCCTGCCAAAATAGTATAAGTAATCCCACAAATCGCAGAAATTAACGCAATTTTGCTATCTTTCATGTACAAGGACAACAGGATTATTACAACAATACCAGCAGGAAAAACGACTCTTTCGTATTTACCCCAGCCACAAAATTCTTTTCTTATAAATTCAACGACATTCATTAGAGGTATTTTACAATAAAATTATAAATATTGAAATATTTTAAGATTTTTAAAAATCATTTTACTTTTACCTTTGTGTGCGTTCTACTAGAGGAAGGGAAAGATTTAAAATGCACATACAAAATATAAGTCAGCAGAACTTTACTACCAGATTATTAAAAAATAAAACAGTATTAAAAACATTGGAAAAAATTTCTGATCACGGAACATCTTTCAGTGCAGGAACATCTTTGGCTCTATCTCTTGTAATGCGTCCAATTGCAATTTTTTCCACCCCAAAAGTAGAAAAAGAAAATAAACAATATGCAGCAACAAATTCAATCTGCTCTGGGCTTATAAAATTCGGAATAGTCGAAGCCGTAGCTCTTCCAATAGAAAAAGCTGTAAAAAATATAGACAAATATTCTGAAAAATTTCTTGATAACAAAACAATAGAAAATTTAACAAAAAATACTGGAACATTAACAGATTCCAGAAGTTATAAACTTATGACACAAATAATCAAACTTAGCACTGGATTTTTCACAGCTATACCAAAATCAATGCTAACACTTGCTCTTATCCCCGTGTTAATGAGTTCAATATTCAAAACAAAAGTTCAAAATCCAAAAGAAGAAAAAAAGGTACAACAGATTACCCCATTTACTGCATCAAATAGAGAAATAAAGGAAAAATTAAACTTTACAGGTAATATCGATAAACTTTCAAAGTTTTTAGGGAAAATTATTGATAATAAACATTTCCAAAATTTTGCAAAGAAATACGAAACCAAAGACAAAGATATTGCTAAACACATAACAGCAGCGACGGATATTCTTTTAACAACCTCTTTTGCAATTCAAACAAACAATAGCAAAAAAATAAAAGAAAATCGTAAAAAAGCTCTAATTTATAATAATGTAATTTCAACGGCAATTACACTAGGAGGAGGCTATTGGCTAGACAAAATGATAGCCAAAGGTTCAACAAATTTCATAGAAAAATTCAAACACATCAACGCAAAAGACCCAAAACTCAACAAATATATTGAGGGAATAAACATTCTCCGTCCAGCACTAATCTTTGCAGGGATTTACTATTGCGTATTACCAATCTTTTCAACATACTTGGCTGAAAAAGTTGATAAATTTATTGAAAAACAAAAGAAGTCATAAATGTAAACACCACAACTAACCTCTCTTTAACAAAGAGGAATTTATTTACTTCGTCATACTGAAAAACATCTCAACCAGTACGCTCTGAAGCTAAACATTTTTAATAAGCAATTTAACAAGTTCTTTAAACTTAGCCTTAACTTTTTCAGCAGTTTCAATAACTTCTTTGTGGTCAAGTTTTTTAGAAGAAACACCACTAGCGTAATTTGTAATACAACTAATTCCTAAAACCTTCATTCCACAATAATTCGCAACAATTGCTTCTGGAACAGTTGACATGCCAGCAGCATCTGCCCCCATAAATCTAGCCATACGAATTTCTGCGGGTGTTTCATAGCTTGGACCAGAAGAAGCGATATAAACACCGTGTTTCAAATCTATCTTCAGCAATCTACCAGCAACATCTGCCATTTTTATCAAATTTTTATTATAAACTTCTGACATATCAGGGAATCTTGTGCCAAAGGTTTCATCATTAGGACCAACAAGAGGATTTGCTCCCATGAAATTTATATGGTCAGTAATAACCATTAAATCTCCTGGGCGAAAGCTTTTATTCACTGCACCAGCAGCGTTTGTTAAAATAACAGTTTCAACGCCAAGAGCTTTCATAACTTTTATAGGATAAGTAATATCCTGCATAGAATGTCCTTCGTAAAAGTGACTTCTACCTTGCATCATAACAACTTTTCTATCACCAATAGTCGCAAAAACTAAATTACCTTTATGCCCTGATACCGTAGATTTTGCGAAATTAGGGATTTTTGAATAGGGGATAGAGATTTCACAATACTCATCAGCCAAATCTCCAAGACCAGAACCTAATACAATACCTATTTCAGGTTTAAATTCATCTGTATAAGTTTCAATATAATCTAAAGTATCTTTTATCATATAAACCCCACTTTCAAAAAAATACGCAAGAATTCCACAGGAATTTGCGTATTTTTTGAGTTCTAAAATTATCCTACCAATCTGTTGTCATCAGCTTCAGATGCTTTAACCATCAAAGCGTGTTCAACAGGATTTTCTTTTGTATAAGTAGTTTCGTGTGTTTCTTCAAAACCAAAATCTTCACGAGCTTTTCTTGCTTGATTTTCATCAACAATTTTCTTAGCAAGTTCAGCGATTTCATAAACTAATTTGTATCTGTTATCTGTATTTTCGTTTAAATCCCACGCTACTTTAATTATTTGCTCCATTCAATAGTCCTCACTTTTCTATCTATAAAACTATAATATAATATAAATGATTTTTTTACAAGTAGCTTGAAAATTTATTCATAAGTGTCTTTTTGTTATCCCTAGCGACTAAATTCAACAGGCAATTTTATAAACTTTCGTAACAATCACCCATTATTTTGGCAAATATAAACCTTTACGGGATTTGTAACAATGGAAACTCAAACAAGGAAAAGACATGAACAATACAATTATCCCAACTTACAGCAATTCACTGCTCGTTACAGACAAACTTTCAAATGATTTAACTGAAAAGAAAAATAAAATAACTAGAAGACAGGGACTTATTGGCAAAGGTTTTGATAGTGCAAAATCAGCAATTGGAGTAGGTAGAAATAGCAAAAAAGCGACTCAAATGATTCAAGACTATAAAGCTGGGAAAGTTGATTATAATACTGTAAACAAATACCTTGATGATTTCCAATACACCCAAAGAGATGCAACTGAATTAGTCCTAGATAGTGCAACTGGTTTGGGAGCTTTTGGAGCTTATGCAATGGCGAAAAAAGGTGCGAAATTCGCTTCTCCATTTTTAACAGGTGTAAAGCTTAAATTTGATGTGGCAAAAGTTGCAGGTCCTATTGGAACAGCCGCAGCCATTCTCACTGGAATATCTATCAAACCAACCCTAAGATTTATTGATAGAATTTATTTGAGCAAAAATGAAAAGAAAGATAACAAAACATTCTGGAAAGACAATTTAACAGGTGCAATTGATGGAGCATTAGCACCAGTTGCAGTTTTGAAAGGTGCGATTTTAGGAATTCCTCTTGTGATGGGTGAAAACGCACTTCAACGTTATATGTTTGTAAAGACAGATGACAAAAAATCAACAAAAGATTTCTTAGAAAAACAAAAAGATAATTTAGCAGTTAAAGCAGTTGCAACAGGAGCTGTTGCATACAAAGCAAGAAAATTACACACATCATTAGGAAATTGGGATAAAGCAATTGAAAATGCATTGAAAAATGTTAAAGATTTAAAACCATTTGAAAAAGTTTCTATTGATTCAGACTTTGATATGTTGCAATCTAAAGCTCAACTTCTACTTAATGACCCTAAATTTGTAATGGATATATTTAGTAGCGGAAAATCTATTGAAGAAAAAATGCAACTTATTGAAGCAAAAAATATTTTCTTGCCAAAATTTATCCAAACAATTCCTGAAAACATTCTTGGAATGTTAGGAAAAGAAGAAATTAATTTTGGAGGCTTTAAACTTAATACAAAAGAAATTTCAACAATTATTACCAGATTTAAAAGCGACTGCCCTCAATCAAGAACAATCAAAGAAGCTCAAGATTTCATTTCAAAAACTTACGGCGACAAATACACAATCATAAATGACAAAGCTCTTGGAGTTGGTACAGTTGCAGAAACATTCCTCGCTAAAGACAACACCACAGGAAAAGAAGTTGTTATCAAGTTATTGAAAAAAGGAATGTCCTCTGAAAAAATTGAAAACGATAGAAAAGCATTTATCGATTTAGTAAAACAAAATTCAACAGATGATAAAGAAAAAACAGATTTCACTGTGAGAAAAATAAATTCATTATTTGATGCTTGGTCAAAAGAAGTTGACCTTTCAAAAGAAATGGAAGCTACTCAAATTTTAGGTAAAAACGCAAGAAATTATCACGCAGTTAAACCTATTGAAGTAAAAGATAACATCTATGTAATGGAAAAAGCCCCAGGAATTCAATTCAATGAATTTATTGACCAAATGTTGAAAGAAAATAAAACAATTTCTTCAAGAGAAGCTATGAACTTGATGAGAAATTATTTCCAAGTATTTTTTGAGCAGTTGCTTTCTGTTCCTCCTAAAGGACAAAAAGTTATGCACGCAGACCCTCACCCTGGAAATATTTTCATCAACCTTGCAGATAAAGAAAAACCTTTCACATTTATCGATACAGGGAACGTGTTGAGATATACCCCAGAAGAAGCAATTGACAATGCTTTAAATCACTTAGATTACTTTATCGGAAATTCAAAAGGAATTGCAAAATCTCTATTGAGAGAAGCAAATCTTCCAGAAGGAATGACAGAAAAACAAGCACTAGAACTTGTAACAAAAGGATTAAATGAAAAAGTTTATAATGGACATACAAATCTTGTTACGGGTGGAAACTTCTTTAAAGATGTAAATGATGTTGCATTAAAAATTATGTCTGACAACGGAATTATTGCAAACCAAAACAATACAAACTTGTTGAAAGCCGAAACTACATATTTTATGAACTTAACTTGTTTAAAAGACATTCAAAAAATCATGGATAAAAATAGCGACATTTCTGCTATTAGTGAAGAAGATGCAAAAAAACAAATGGAACTAATCTTGAAAGAAATTGGAGAATCAATCAAAAATTCTGCAATCAATAATAAGAGATATACAACTAAAAAACTCAAAGATAGAATGGATTTCATCAGCGAAAACAAAGAGCAATTTTACTCAACAATTCTTTCATTTGCAGAAAGAATTAAACCATAAAAATTTTTCAAAACGCTGAATTTATGATATTATTTAGCTATGAGTATTATTGCAGACGATAATGATTTTGAAAAGCAAAAAATTGAGAAAAAAAATCCTGTTGTAAAACCAGAAGCCGTGGATTGCGACAAGAATTTTGAAAATTGCATCCGTCCGAAATCGTTTGACACATATATTGGTCAAAGTGCATTGAAAGACACTTTAAAAATCACAATCAAAGCCGCACAAAAAAGAGAAAAGCCATTAGACCACTTGCTTTTTTATGGGCCACCAGGGTTAGGGAAAACCACTCTTGCTGGGGTTATTGCCCAAGAAATGGGAGTTGAAATAAAAATCACTTCTGCCCCTGCACTTGAACGGCCTAGAGATATTATTGGAATTTTAATGTCACTTCAAGGGGGAGAAATTTTATTTATTGACGAAATTCATAGACTTAATAAAGTCGCTGAAGAAATTTTGTACCCTGCAATGGAAGATTTTTATCTAGATATGACAACTGGCAAGAGTCAAACCGTCAAAACGCTTCGAGTTCCTTTGCCCAAATTCACCCTTATTGGAGCAACAACAAAAGCGGGAGAACTATCTGGACCATTGAGAGATAGATTTGGAATTATCCATAGACTTGAATTTTACACAGATGAAGAACTTGCACAAGTTATTAAAAGAACGGCTGGAATTTTAGAAATTGAAATTGACGAAAAAGGAGCATTAGCAATTGCAAGACGCTCAAGAGGCACTCCTAGAATTGCCAATAGATTAGTAAAAAGAGTAAGTGACTATGCCTTGGTTAAACACGATGGAAAAATCACAGAAGATATTGCAAATAAATCACTTGATATATTAAAAATTGACGAATTTGGGCTTGATACAACAGATAGATGCTTGTTGAAACTAATTATAGAAAAATACGAAGGTGGACCAGTGGGCATTGAAACAATTGCCGCAGCCATTGGGGAAGATGTACGAACGCTAGAAGACGTATGCGAACCATTTTTACTTCAAGCAGGCTTACTTCAACGAACACCAAGAGGCAGAAAAGTTTCGCCAGCTGGGTATAGGCATTTGGGATATAAAACAGGGAAATTCGATACCAACCAACAAACTTTATTTTAAATTTTAGTTATGGGGTTCTTTGCCATACTCATAGATTTTCCTTTCTCTCCTTGGGGAGAGGATTGAGGTGAGGGGTTAAATATTCTTCTCCCTCGCCCCTTGAGGGA
>ERZ780198.519-NODE-519-length-42871-cov-18.042461_pt1 | contig 42871 bp, 37 predicted proteins | sample MGYA00510979_ERZ780198 | MGnify/ENA primary metagenome ERZ780198 (study PRJEB29588, sample SAMEA2158039) | human gut metagenome | biome: human gut; feature: human-associated habitat; material: faeces | place: Denmark | collected 2008/2010 ...
TACTATCGTGGTAAGGTTGCAATCGTTAAGGAAGCAGCTGAATAATGGGTAAAATCAATGCTGTAATCACTGGTGTTGGTGGATACGTTCCTGACTATATCCTCAATAACGAGGAGTTGTCACGCATGGTTGATACTACAGATGAGTGGATTACCACACGTGTAGGTATCAAGGAACGTCGCATTCTCACAGAAGAAGGTCTCGGAACCAGCTACTTGGCTCGTAAAGCTGCAAAGCAGTTGATTCAGAAGACTGGCGTAGATCCAGACACAATCGATGCACTGATTGTGACAACCACCACACCAGACTACAAGTTCCCTTCTACAGCATCTATCGTCCTCGGTAAGCTCGGACTGAAGAACGCTTTTGCATTCGACTTCTCTGCAGCTTGCTGTGGATTCTTGTACACCCTGGATGTTGCAGCTAGCATGATTCAGAGTGGTAGATACAAGAAAATCATCGTTATCGGTGCTGATAAGATGTCTTCACTTGTTGACTACACAGACCGCGCTACTTGCGTACTCTTCGGAGATGGTGCTGGTGCAGTTCTTGTAGAGGCAACAGAGGAAGAGAACATAGGTGTACAGAACTCATACCTTCGTACCGACGGACAAGGCTTGCCTTTCCTCCACATGAAGGCTGGTGGTTCTGTCTGCCCTCCTTCACACTTCACTGTAGATCATCGTTTGCATTATCTTTATCAGGAAGGTCGTACCGTGTTCCGTTACGCAGTAACCGACATGAGCAACGACGTGATGAAGATCATGGAGATGAACAATCTCAAGGCTGAAGATGTGAACTGGGTGATTCCACACGAGGCCAACCTCCGTATCATCGAGGCTGTGACCAAGCGTGCGGGAATTCCACTTGACAAGGTGGTAGTTAACATCGACCATTATGGAAATACCAGTGCGGCAACAATCCCATTGGCACTCTGGGATGCAGAGAGTCAGTTGAAGAAGGGCGACAACGTCATCTTCACAGCATTCGGTGCAGGATTCGTACACGGTGCATCATTCTATAAGTGGGCATACGATGGTGCTGCTTATGGCAAGTAAGACATATTAAAATAGGATAGAATAATTATCTATATAAGGAAACGCATCTTTCTTATTTCATCTCAACAAAAGTGAACTAAGCAAGGATGCGTTTCTTTAGCTTCATGCCAGGTTCTGGCAAACTCATTTAAACATTTCGTTTCAATCAATTTTTTTATCGTATGCATAAAGCAGGTTTCGTTAATATCGTGGGTAATCCTAATGTGGGTAAGAGTACGCTGATGAATCAGTTGGTGGGCGAGCGTATCAGCATCGCTACCTTCAAGGCGCAGACCACTCGTCATCGTATCATGGGTATCGTGAATACCGATGATATGCAAATCGTGTTTTCGGATACCCCTGGCGTCTTGAAGCCAAACTACAAGATGCAGGAGATGATGCTCGCCTTCTCGGAGAGTGCGCTGGCTGATGCCGATGTTTTGCTTTATGTTACTGATGTGATAGAGAATCCTGAGAAGAACATCGACTTCCTGGAAAAGGTCAAGAAGATGAAGATTCCGGTGCTCCTGCTCATCAACAAAATTGACCAGAGCGACCCAAAGAAACTGGGTGACATTGTAGAGAAGTGGCATTCGCTCTTGCCGAATGCTGAGATTCTTCCTATCTCTGCGAAAAACAAGTTTGGCGTGGATATGCTCTTGAAGCGCATCAAGGAGTTGTTACCTGAGTCACCTGCGTTCTTCGACAAGGACCAGTTGACGGATAAGCCAGCCCGCTTCTTCGTTTCGGAAATTATTCGAGAAAAGATACTTCTCTATTATGATAAGGAGATTCCTTATGCTGTAGAGGTTAGAGTGGAGCGGTTCAAGGAAGATGATACCCGTATCCACATCAATGCCGTCATCTACGTGGAGCGTGATTCCCAGAAGGGCATCATCATTGGTCACCAGGGTGTGGCGCTCAAGAAGGTGAATACTGAAAGCCGCAAGGCTTTGGAAAAATTCTTCGGCAAGAAGATTTTCCTGGAAACCTTTGTAAAGGTTGATAAAGACTGGCGCAGTTCGCAGCGAGAACTCGACGCCTTCGGATATAATCCGGAATAATAGATAGTGATTAGTGATTAATGATTAGCACAGTTCTAATAACTAATCACTAATATCGACTTCCCCTCCCTGAATGTAATCGAGGGAGTGACTCTCGCCAGAGGGGCGAGGGCCGGAGCAAGGTCAGCTTCGGCAAATTATTAACTTGGATGCAGAGACCACATCCTTGAATACCTCCTCAAAGGAAGGAGGCTGAATGACTTGTTATGGCAAATTTAGTAGCAATCGTAGGTCGCCCTAACGTGGGTAAATCTACTTTATTCAATCGTTTGACTCAATCTCGCCGCGCTATCGTGAGCGATACGGCAGGTACTACACGCGACCGTCAGTATGGTAAGTGCAGCTGGAACGGCAGAGAATTCTCTGTGGTGGATACCGGTGGATGGGTCGTAAAATCAGATGACATTTTCGAGGATGCTATCCGCAAGCAGGTGTTGGTAGCTACCGAAGAGGCCGACCTGGTTCTCTTCCTGGTAGACGTGAACACCGGTTTGACCGACTGGGATGAGGACGTAGCCCTGATCTTGCGTCGTGCCAAACTGCCTGTAATCCTTGTGGCAAACAAGGTGGACAACAGTGCTGAATACTATCAGGCTGCCGAGTTCTATAAGTTGGGCTTGGGCGACCCTCAGTGTATCAGTGCCGCAACAGGTGGCGGTACGGGTGACTTGCTCGACATCATATTAGACAAGCTTCAGGATAATCCTGAGGAAGCTATCGAGGAAGACATCCCTCGTTTCGCTGTGGTAGGCCGTCCTAATGCCGGCAAGAGCAGTATTATCAATGCCTTCATCGGTGAAGATAGAAACATCGTTACCGAGATTGCAGGTACTACCCGTGACAGTATCTATACCCGTTACGACAAGTTCGGCTTCGATTTCTACCTGGTAGATACAGCTGGTATCCGCCGTAAGAACAAGGTGAGTGAGGACTTGGAGTTCTATTCTGTGATGCGTTCCATCCGTGCCATTGAGAACAGTGATGTCTGCATCCTTATGCTTGATGCAACCCGTGGTATCGAGACCCAGGATATGAATATCTTCCAGTTGATCCAGAAGAATAACAAGAGTCTGGTGGTAGTAGTGAACAAGTGGGACCTGGTAGAGGAGAAGAACCAGAAGGTGATTGATACCTTTGAGAATGCCATCCGCAATCGTATGGCTCCATTCGTGGATTTCCCTATCATCTTTGCTTCTGCATTGACCAAGCAGCGCATCTTCCGTGTATTGGAAACAGCCAAGGAGGTTTACCTGAACCGCAAGATTCATATCGGTACTTCCAAGCTTAATGAGGTGATGTTGCCTATCATCGAGGCTTATCCTCCTCAGAGCGTGAAGGGTAAGTACATCAAGATTAAGTACTGCACCCAGTTGCCTAACACCACGATTCCATCGTTCGTGTTCTATGCCAACTTGCCACAGTATGTAAAGGAAAACTATCGCCGCTTCCTGGAGAACAAGATTCGTGACAACTGGTCATTGCATGGTTGTCCAATCAATGTTTTCATTCGTCAGAAGTAGAATTGAAGTGAAGAATGAAGTGTGAAGAATCAAGATGAAGAAATTTTTGATTTTTATGATAATAAGTATGGGGTTAGGACTTTCTTCCTGCAAGGAGGAGCGTCCTGACCCTTCTTACTTTGCCGGCATCGCCGCAAAGGGGTATTATGACTTACTTTTAGAGGGTAAATATGAGGAGTATGTTGCAGGTTTCAATCAACCTTATCGTATTCCTAAAGGTTATCATGACCAGTTGTTACTGAATGCCCAAATGTATGTAGAGCAACAGCAGGATGAACACAAGGGCATGAGTAAGGTGGATATTCTGAGTGCCAAGGCTGATACCGCCCGTCATGTAGCCGATGTCTTTCTGCAGATAGCTTACGGTGACAGTACCAAGGAACAGATTATTGTTCCGATGATTGAAGTAAAGGGCGAATGGAAAATGAGATAATTTGATTTTTAAATAAGCTCATAAAAAAAGAGGGTGTGTCATAAGTTTATGATTCACCCTCTTCTTGTTGTTGGAAAAGCTAGGATATATTGTTGGAAAAGCTAGGATATGTTGTTGAGATAGTCAGTATCTCCGGTCGCACAACAGCTGTTGTGCGCTTGCATAACAACTGATATGCGCATGCACACCAGCTGTTGTGCATGCGGTGGTCAACTGTTATGCGCCAACTATTATCCAGACTTATGCCACACCCCTTTTTTTATAAGGAATCTGCTTATTTGTTATTTTTCATTTCCACTTCCTTGACCTTGCGGAACAGATCAGAAGCAAAGACGAGATCATTTAGTTTTTCGTTGGTTGAGCTCATCACCTGGGTTTTGTTTCCTTGCCATTCTTTCTGACCTTGGTAGATGAAACAGATATTTTCACCAATGCCCATCACGGAATTCATGTCGTGTGTATTGATGATGGTAGTCATGTTAAACTCCTTGGTGATGCCAGAGAGTAACTCATCGATAACAAGCGAAGTCTTAGGGTCCAGACCAGAGTTCGGCTCATCACAGAAAAGATATTTAGGATTCATGACGATAGCACGTGCAATGGCCACACGTTTCTGCATACCGCCAGAAATTTCTCCAGGATATTTCTGTTGAGCTTCTATCAGGTTTACTCTGTCAAGACATTCCTGTGCTCGTTTAATGCGTTCTCTATAGGTCTTGTTTGAAAACATATCCAATGGAAACATCACGTTCTCTAATACGTTGAGCGAATCAAAGAGGGCTGCACTTTGGAAAATCATTCCCATCTCTCTGCGCATCAACACCTTTTCTTTCTTACTCATGTTTACAAAGTCGCGACCGTCGTAGAGCACCTGTCCGCTAGTAGGTTCCAGGAGTCCAACGAGGTTCTTCATCAATACAGTCTTTCCGGAACCGCTCTGACCGATGATCAGGTTGGTCTTACCCGTTTCAAACTGTACGCTGATATGATCGAGTACGGTCTTGTCGCCGAATGATTTCGTTAGATTTTTTACTTCTATCATGATTATGAAAGGATTTGAGTGAGAAATACGTCAGAGAACAGAATCAGTACGCTGGAACTGACAACGGCATCGGTTGAGGATTTACCTACTTCTACCGAACCACCCTCTACGGTGTATCCGAAGTAGGAGGAAACACTCGCTATAATGAATGCGAAGAAGAGACTCTTGATGATACTCATCCATACAAACCATTGGTTGAAGGAATGCTGGAGACCCAGTGTGAGGTCATCCGGTGGCAGGATATGCCCGATATACGCAGTTCCATACGCTCCGATGATACCCATTCCCGAGCTGAAGATAACCAGGAACGGCATGATGGTAACCAGACCGAGAATCTTTGGCAGAATCAGATAGCATGCCGAGTTGACACCCATGATGTCGAGTGCGTCAATCTGCTGGGTTACTCGCATGGTGCCCAACTCAGAAGCGATGTTGGACCCCACCTTTCCGGCGAGAATCAGACACATGATGCTGGAAGAGAACTCGAGGAGCATAATCTCGCGGGTGGTGTAGCCCGATACCCATCGGGGCATCCATGGACTCTGGATGTTGAGCTTCATTTGGATACAGATTACCGCACCGATGAAGAACGAGATGAGGAGGACGATACCGATGGAATCGACACCCAGTTGCTGCATTTCCTTGATATACTGTTTGAGGAACATGCGCATTCGCTCAGGTCGAGAGAATGAGCGTCCCATCAGTATCAGATATTTACCGAAGGTGGTAAGCCATTTTTCTATTATCATGTCAATCAATTATGCTTTTGATGGCTCAATTATCCAAGAAATGAGCCGTTTCTTATTAAATTATGGTGCAAAATTAACCAAAATCCTCTAAAAAACTGCAATATTGTGAATAGTTTTTGAATTTATAACCGTTATTTCCATGTTTTTTAGTATTTTTGCAACCAAATTAGCTAATTATGGACGAAAATATGAATATAGATCAGCCTGCAAACCAAGAAGGTTTGGTGCTGAGAACCGAAGGCTTGGTGAAACGTTATGGCAAGCGAACAGTTGCCAATGGAGTTTCCATCAATGTAAAGCAAGGTGAAATTGTGGGTTTGCTGGGACCGAATGGTGCTGGTAAGACCACGTCTTTCTATATGACAACCGGACTGGTGGTACCTAATGAGGGACATGTATATTTGGGTGATCAGGAGATAACCAGTTATCCTGTTTATAAGAGAGCCCGTGCGGGTATCGGCTATCTGCCTCAGGAAGCCAGCGTATTCCGTAAGATGAGTGTTGAAGACAATATTATGTCTGTACTCGAGATGACCGGCAAGCCACGCGATTACCAGAAGGCTAAGTTGGAGAGTCTCATCAAGGATTTTGACTTGCAGAAGGTGCGTAAGAACTTGGGTGACCAACTCTCTGGAGGTGAGCGCCGTCGTGTAGAGATAGCCCGCTGTCTGGCAAACGATCCTAAGTTTATCATGCTCGATGAGCCGTTTGCCGGTGTCGACCCTATTCAGGTAGAAGAGATCCAGCATATTGTGTGGAAATTGAAGTATCGCAATATCGGTATTCTCATTACCGACCACAATGTGGATGAGACGCTTACCATTACCGATCGCGCCTATCTTCTCTTTGAAGGTCGCATTCTTTTTCAGGGTACTCCAGAGGAGTTGGCAGAGAATAAAACGGTGAAGGAGAAGTATCTTACCACCAGCTTTGTACTCCGCAAGAAGGACTTCCAACTGCTTGATGAGCAGAAAAAAGTGCGTGAAGAGAGTGAATAAGGTTAAAAAAACAAATTTTTTCTATTATATATTAGGTATATCCATTAAAAATGCGTAATTTTGCAAGCCGATTGTGTGGAGGACTCACCCCAACAACTGCTTGGAATGCCTAAACCAATTGAAAGAGAAATAATTAATAATAATAAAAATAAAAAATCAAGATGAAAGTTTCATTTGAAAATCCTGACAAGATTAATGGTCTTTTGACTCTCGTAGTAGAGGAAGAGGACTACAAGAATGAGGTTGAGAAGACCTTGAAAGACTACCGTAAAAAGGCTAACGTTCCAGGTTTCCGTCCTGGTCAGGCTCCTATGGGTATGATTAAGCGCCAGTTTGGTCCTTCTGTAAAGATGGAGGCTATCAACAAGATCGTAGGCCAGGAGATTTACAAGTACGTACAGGAAAACAAGATTCAGATGCTCGGTGAGCCTCTCCCATCAGAGAAGCAGGAGCCAGCTGACTTGGAGAATGGTACTACATTCACATTTATGTTTGATATCGCTGTTGCACCTGAGTTCAAGGTAACTCTCAACGGTCGCGACAAGGTAGATTACTATAACATCAAGGTTGACGATAAGATCCTCGACCAGCAGGTAGAGATGTACGCTCAGCGTGCAGGTAGCTACGAGAAGGGTGAGAAGTATGAGGAGAACGACCTGTTGAAGGGTGATATCCGTGAGCTCGATGAGAATGGTAACACCAAGGAAGGTGGTATCACTGTAGAGGGCGCTATCCTGATGCCTAGCTACATCAAGGTAGAGGAGCAGAAGAATCTCTTCAATGATGCTAAGCTTGGTGATGTAATCACATTCAACCCTAAGAAGGCTTACCCAGAGAACGATACTGAGGTTTCTTCACTCTTGAAGATTGAGCGTGAGGCTGTAGCTGACTTGGAGTCTGAGTTCAGCTTCCAGATCACAGAGATCCAGCGTTTCAAGAAGCACGAGGTTAACGAGGAGCTCTTCAAGCAGGTTCTCGGTGAGGATACTGACGTGAAGGACGAGGCTGCTTTCCGTGCTAAGATTGCTGAGGGCTTGCAGGAGCAGTTGGTTAACGACTCTGACTACAAGTTCATCCTTGACGTTCGTGAGCACTGCGAGAAGAAGATTGGTGAGTTGACATACCCAGACGCACTCTTGAAGCGTATCATGTTGGCTAACAACAAGGATAAGGGCGAGGAGTTTGTAGAGAAGAACTACGAGCAGAGCATCAAGGAGTTGACATGGCACCTCATCAAGGAGCAGCTCATCCAGGCTCAGGAGATTAAGGTGAACGACGAGGACATCAAGGAGACAGCTAAGGAAGCTGCTCGTGCTCAGTTCGCTCAGTATGGTATGACCAACATTCCTGAGGAGTATATCGAGAACTATGCAAACGAGATTCTCAAGAAGGGTGAGTCTGTTGAAGCATTGGTAGACCGTTCTATCGATCGCAAGTTGGCTGAGGCTCTTAAGAAGGCTGTAAAACTCAACGAAAAAGAGATTTCTGTAGAGGATTTCAACAAGATGATGCAGGAATAACATTTTTTAGAAAAAAAACTTCAAATAATTACGAGGTTATCGACTTTTTTTATTATCTTTGTTCCACCGAACGGGATAATGAGGTCGATAACCTCGTTTTTTGTTCTTAATTTTGAAGAAAAAAAGTAATTAGATATGAACGATTTTAGAAAATATGCTACCAAGCATCTTGGTATGAACGGTATGGTGCTTGATGACGTAATGAATGCTCAGGCAAAGTATTTGAATCCTTACATCTTGGAGGAGCGCCAGTTGAACGTTACCCAGATGGATGTGTTCTCACGTTTGATGATGGACCGTATCATCTTCCTTGGTACTGAGATTGATGATTATACAGCCAATACGCTTCAGGCACAGTTGCTTTATCTGGACTCTGTAGATAGTACTCAGGATATTTCTATCTATCTCAACAGTCCTGGAGGTAGTGTCACTGCAGGTCTGGGTATTTATGATACCATGCAGTTTATCACCAGCGATGTAGCTACCATCTGTACCGGTATGGCTGCATCTATGGCTGCTGTGCTGTTGGTGTCTGGTCAGGAGGGAAAGCGTTCTGCCTTGCCTCATAGCCGTGTGATGATTCATCAGCCATTGGGTGGTGTTCAGGGTCAGGCTTCTGATATCGAAATCGAGGCTCGCGAAATTCTGAAGATGAAGAAAGAACTCTATACCATTATTTCTGAGCACTCTCATACTCCATACGACAAGGTTTATGCTGACAGCGACCGTAACTACTGGATGACTGCCGAGGAGGCTAAGGAGTATGGTATGATTGATAACGTGTTGATACGTAAGTAATAAATAATATGCCAAAGAAGAAAGTTTGTAGCTTCTGTGGAAGAGGCGAAAATGAAGTAAAATTGCTCATCACGGGTGTAGATGGCTACATTTGTGAGAATTGTGCTCAGCAGGCTTATGAAATTGTTGAGTCTACTGGAGTCATGCACCAGCAGAATGCGGGTGAAAAGTTCGCATTGAAAAAGGTTCCAAAGCCAATGGAAATCAAGGAGTATCTGGATGAATACATCATTGGTCAGGATCAGGCTAAGCGCAGTATGGCTGTGGCTGTTTACAATCATTATAAGAGATTGCAGCAGCCTGTCAGCGATGATGGTGTTGAGATTGAAAAGAGCAATATTATTATGGTGGGAAGTACAGGTACTGGTAAAACCCTGTTGGCTCGTACTATAGCCAAGTTGCTGGATGTGCCTTTTACCATCGTTGATGCTACTGTTTTTACAGAGGCTGGTTATGTTGGTGAGGATGTGGAAAGTATCTTGTCCCGCTTGCTCCAGGTTTCTGATTATAATGTAGAGGCTGCCCAGAGAGGCATCGTCTTTATTGATGAGATTGATAAGATTGCCCGTAAGAGCGATAACCCTTCCATCACCCGTGATGTAAGTGGCGAGGGTGTGCAGCAGGGCCTTCTTAAACTTTTGGAAGGTACCATGGTTAATGTGCCGCCAAAGGGTGGAAGAAAGCATCCTGACCAGGATTATATCCATGTAGATACCAAGAACATCCTGTTTATCTGCGGTGGTGCCTTCGATGGTATCGAGCGCAAGATAGCACAGCGTCTCAATACCCATGTGGTGGGATATAATTCCGTACAGAATGTGGCTAAGATTGACAAGGCTGACTTGATGAAGTATATCTTGCCTCAAGACTTGAAGTCTTTTGGCTTGATACCGGAAATTATCGGTCGTCTGCCTGTACTTACCTATCTCAATCCTCTGGATAGAGAGGCTTTGCGTAAGATATTGGTTGAGCCTAAGAATTCCATTGTCAAGCAGTATATCAAACTCTTCGAGATGGATGGCATCAAGCTGTCTTTCACGGAAGAGACTTTTGACTACTTGGTTGATAAGGCCGTAGAATATAAATTGGGTGCCAGAGGACTTCGCTCCATCGTGGAGGCAGTGATGATGGACGCCATGTTTGAGATTCCTTCTAAGAAAGTGAAGTCTTTCGAGGTTACCTTGGAGTATGCCAAGGCTCAGCTCGACAAGGCTCATCTCGGACAGATGGAATCTGCATAAGTTGGTTGGGGGATACTTCCCCCAGCTGATTTCTAATTACCATAAGACATAAAATGAGAAAATAATATTAGGTGGATATGACAGAACAGGTTAGTCTAACAGGACAGTTGAAGCACTACTTTGGTTTCGATTCGTTTAAAGGTGATCAGGAGGCAATCATCAGGAATCTGATGGAGGGCCATGACATTTTTGTATTGATGCCTACTGGTGGTGGCAAAAGCTTGTGTTACCAATTACCTTCCTTGATTATGGAAGGTACAGCTATCGTGATTTCTCCATTGATAGCCCTGATGAAGAATCAGGTGGATGTTATCAATGGCTTGAGCGAGAGTGATGGTGTGGCACATTATCTTAACTCTTCATTGAATAAGTCTGCAATAGAGAAGGTCAAGAGTGATATCTTGTCAGGTAAAACGAAATTGCTTTATGTGGCTCCGGAGTCCTTGACAAAGGAGGATAACGTGGAGTTCCTGAAGACCATCAAGATTTCTTTCTATGCTGTAGATGAGGCTCATTGTATTTCTGAGTGGGGACATGATTTCCGCCCTGAGTATCGTCGTATCCGTCCTATTGTTAACGAGATTGGGCAGGCTCCGGTCATTGCTCTTACTGCTACGGCTACCGACAAGGTGCGCACGGATATCAAGAAGAATCTGGGTATTCTGGATGCATTGGAGTATAAAAGCTCGTTCAACAGACCTAATCTGTATTATGAAGTGCGCCAGAAAACCAATGATGTTGACCGCCAGATCATCAAGTTTATCCGTCAGCATCCTGGTAAGAGCGGCATCATCTATTGTCTTTCCCGTAAGAAGGTTGAGGAGTTGGCAGAAGTTTTGAAGGCCAATGAAATCAAGGCTGCGCCTTATCATGCGGGCCTTGATTCTGCTACCCGTTCCCAGACTCAGGATGACTTCCTGATGGAGAAGATTGATGTCATCGTTGCCACCATTGCCTTCGGTATGGGTATTGACAAGCCGGATGTGCGTTTTGTCATCCACTATGATATACCTAAGAGTCTCGAGGGATATTATCAGGAGACTGGACGTGCCGGACGTGATGGCGGTGAAGGCATCTGTATTGCTTTCTATTGTAGAAAGGACTTGAGAAAGCTGGAGAAGTTTATGGAGAATAAGCCGGTGGCAGAACAGGATATCGGTAGACAGCTGTTGCAGGAGACTGCTGCCTATGCCGAATCATCTGTTTGTCGCCGTAAGATGCTGCTCCATTATTTTGGTGAGGAATACGGTGAGGAAAATTGCCATAACTGCGACAACTGTCTCCATCCTACTGAAAAGGTGGAGGCTAAGGATAACCTGCTTGTTGTCCTGAAGGCTGTCAAGGCAGTGAAGGAGAATTTCCGACAGGAATATATTATTGATTTCGTGAAAGGTAGGGGTACTGACGATATCGTATCCCATAAGCATGACGAACTGGATGAGTTTGGTTCCGGCGAGGATATGGATGCCAAGTTGTGGAATCCGGTCATCCGCCAGGCTTTGATTGCAGGTTTTCTCAAGAAAGATGTCGAGAATTACGGACTTCTTAAATTGACAGCTGCCGGTAAGCGCTATATCAGCAATCCTCAGTCTTTCATGATCGTTGCCGACAAGGAGTTTAAGGATGATTATGTAGAGACCACTCATGAGGGTGGAACAGGTGCGCTTGATCCTGCATTGTACAACATGCTGAAGGATTTGCGCAAGACTGTTGCCAAGAAGCATCATCTGCCTCCATACGTCATCTTCCAGGATATTTCCCTGGAACAGATGGCTACCATGTATCCGGTAGATATTCAGGAATTGCAGAATATCCAGGGCGTGGGTGCCGGAAAGGCTAAGAGATACGGCAAGGAGTTCTATACCTTGATCAAGAAATATTGTGAGGAGCACGATATCGAACGGGCCGAGGAGCTGCGGGTGAGAACCGTTGCCAAGAAGTCCATGCTCAAGGTGTTTATCATCCAGTCCATTGACCGTCAGATAGCTCTTGACGACCTGGCTGAGGCTAAGGGTTTGGATTTCTCTGTACTCTTGGATGAGATAGAGGCTATCGTGTATAGCGGAACCAAGTTGAATATCGATTATTTCATAGAAGAAGTGATAGATGACGATCATGTAGACGACATTTACGACTACTTCATGGAGAGTGAAACAGACGACTTGGACACAGCTCAGGACGAGTTGGGTGAAGATTACACAGAAGATGAAATTCGACTCGTTAGAATCAAGTTTTTGTCCGAACAAGCCAATTAAACACGTTAAATAGCATTAATAAGGTAAGATTTTCGTAAAAAGCGATGTCTATCTGAGAAATTATTGCTAAATTTGCACGCAATAAATTTTTAAAGGTTACAATATGTCATCATTTGTTGCAGATAAAATTGTAATGGACGGTCTCACTTACGACGACGTCCTTCTTATCCCTGCTTATTCAGAGGTACTGCCTAAAGAGGTAGAGTTGAAAACCAAGTTCTCTCGTAATATCGAGTTGAACATTCCATTCGTTACCGCAGCGATGGATACCGTTACCGAGGCTTCTATGGCGATTGCCATCGCTCGTGAAGGAGGTATTGGTGTTATTCACAAGAACATGACCATTGAGGAGCAAGCTCGTCAGGTCGCTATTGTGAAGCGTGCTGAGAATGGTATGATTTATGACCCTGTCACCATCCGTCGTGGCAGTACAGTGAAGGATGCTCTTGATATGATGCACGATTATCATATCGGTGGTATTCCTGTGGTAGATGATGAAAATCATCTCGTGGGTATCGTGACCAACCGTGACCTTCGTTTCGAGCGTCACATGGACAAGAAGATTGATGAGGTAATGACCAGCGAGAACTTGGTTACTACTCATATCCAGACCGACTTGATCGCTGCTGCTGCTATCCTGCAGGAGAACAAGATCGAGAAGCTTCCTGTAGTTGACAATGAGAATCACCTGGTAGGTTTGATTACTTACAAGGACATCACCAAGGCTAAGGATAAACCAATGGCTTGCAAGGATGCCAAGGGTCGTCTTCGCGTGGCTGCCGGTGTAGGTGTTACCGTTGATACTTTGGATCGTGCAAAGGCTTTGGTTGAGGCTGGTGCTGATGCCATCGTCATTGATACTGCTCATGGTCATTCTAAGGGTGTGGTAGAAAAACTTCATCAGGTGAAGGCTGCCTTCCCTAACGTTGACGTAGTGGTAGGTAATGTGGCTACTGGTGCTGCTGCCAAGTATTTGGTAGAGAATGGCGCTGATGGTGTCAAGGTTGGTATCGGTCCAGGTTCTATCTGTACTACTCGTGTCGTAGCCGGTGTGGGTGTTCCTCAGTTGAGCGCTGTCTATGATGTATATTCTGCTTTGCAGGGTACTGGTGTGCCTTTGATTGCTGATGGTGGTCTCCGCTATTCTGGTGATGTCGTGAAGGCTTTGGCTGCTGGTGGTAGTTGCGTGATGATCGGTTCTTTGGTTGCTGGTACTGAGGAGAGTCCTGGTGATACCATCATCTTCAACGGTCGTAAGTTCAAGAGCTATCGTGGTATGGGTTCTTTGGAGGCTATGGAGCAGAAAAACGGTTCTAAGGACCGTTACTTCCAGGGTGATACCAAGGATGCCAAGAAGTTGGTACCAGAGGGTATTGCTGGTCGTGTTCCTTACAAGGGAACCGTTCAGGAGGTTATCTATCAGCTGATGGGTGGCTTGCGTTCTGGTATGGGATACTGTGGTGCAGCTAATATCGAGAAGTTGCACGGTGCTAAGTTCACCCGCATTACCAATGCTGGTGTGTTGGAGAGTCACCCACATGATATTACTATCACCAGTGAGGCTCCAAACTATAGCCGTCCGGTATAAATTAATGTAAAATATTAATATGAAATTTTATGCGCTTTCTCTAGCTATGCTCCTTCAGGGGAGCATAGCTTTTGCTCAAAACGATCCTACTGTCATGACCATCAATGGTCAGCCCGTCAGCCGCTCTGAATTTGAGTATTCTTATAATAAGAACAATTCCGAAGGTGTCATTGACAAGAAATCTGTCAATGAGTATGTCGACTTGTTCGTCAATTATAAGTTAAAGGTGCAGGCTGCCCTGGATGCTCGTCTGGATACCTTGTCTTCTTTCAAGGCTGAGTTCCTGCAGTATCGTGACCAGCAGATTCGTCCTTTCGTCATTTCTGATAAGGACGTAGAAGCGGAAGCGCATAGGATTTATAATGATACGAAGCAGAGAGTGCTTGCTGCCGGCGGGATGGTAAGACCTGCCCATATCCTGATAAGATTGGGTCAGAAAGCTTCCGCTGCCGAACAGGACAAGGCTAAATATAGAGCCGATTCTTTGTATCAGGTGTTGAGAAAAGGGGGTAACTTTGCTGAATTGGCAAGGAAATATTCAGATGATAAAGGCTCTGCCGTCAAAGGCGGAGATATTTCATGGATTACCAGAGGACAGACGGTAAAGGCTTTCGAGGATGCCTGCTTCTCCATGAAGGTGGGAGAGATGTCCAAGCCGGTCTTGTCTGAATTTGGATATCATATCATCAAGTTGATGGGTAAGCAGGATTTCTTCCCATACGACTCGGTGAGGAATGATATCTGTCGCTTCATTGATGCACGTGGCATCAGGGAGCATATCATTGATGTGAAGTTGGATTCCATCAGTAAGTCGTCAGCTCAGTTGAAGGATAAGGAAGCTGTGCTTGATGATATGACTGCGAAAATGACCGCAAAAGATGACCAGTTGAAGTATCTGGTTCAGGAATATCACGATGGACTGTTGCTGTTTGAAATCAGCAACCGTCTGGTTTGGGAGAAGGCTGCCAGGGATGAAGAGGCTCTGGCTGCTTATTTCGCCAAGCACAAGAAGAATTATGCATGGGATGAACCTCGGTTCAAGGGCATTGCTTACCATGTGAAGAATCAGGCGGATGTGAAGGCGGTGAAGAAGGCGCTCAAGGGGAAGCCTTTTGATGAATGGGCTGAGGTGCTGAGAAGTTCCTTCAATGCCGATTCCGTTATGCGCATTCGTGTTGAAAAGGGTATCTTCAAGATGGGGGATAACGCTTTGGTTGACAACAAGGTGTTCCGCAGGGACGTAAAGGTTGAACCTCTCAAGGAGTATCCGATAGATGCAACTTATGGAAAGGTCTTGAAAAAGGGACCTAAGGAGTATACGGATGTCAAGGCGCTGGTGATTGCCGACTATCAGGATGTGCTCGAAAAGGAATGGGTTGCTGAATTGAGAAAGAAATATAAGGTTGTAGTCAATCAGGAAGTATTGGCTACGGTGAATAAACATTAATATATATTGAAACATAGATGAAATTGGGATATAAGACAAGTTGGGCTCTCGTGGCTCTCTTGATGATTGTTGGAATCAGTGCCAATGCTACGAGAAGTGGCAAGAGTGCTTGGGCAAAGACTGCCGATTCTGACTCGGTGGCAGAGAAGACTGCTGCTGTTTCACAGCCTGTCAATGAGGGTAGCGTCGTAGATGAGGTTATCTGGGTTGTGGGAGATGAGGCTATTTTGAAGTCTGATGTTGAGGTAACTCGTTTGCAGGCTGAGGCTGAGGGTATCAGATATTCCGGCGATCCAGACTGTTCTATTCCTGAGCAGATTGCTGTTCAGAAGCTCTTCCTCCATCAGGCTGCCATTGATAGTATCGAGGTCTCTGAATCTGAAGTGATGCAGGGTATTGATGCGCAGATCAATGCCTGGGTTTCCATGATTGGCTCCCGCGAGAAGTTGGAGGAATATCGTAAGCAGACCATCACCCAGATGCGTGAGCAGATGCATGATGACTTCAAGAACCAGCAGCTCATCCAGAAGATGAAGCAGGAACTGGTCAAGAATATCAAGGTCTCGCCTGCTCAGGTACGCAAGTATTTCAACAAATTGCCTGCCGACAGTATTCCTTTCGTACCGACAGAGGTGGAAGTGGAAATCCTGACCATGCAGCCTCGTATTCCGATGGAGGAAATCAACCGTGTGAAGAACCAGCTGCGAGAATTCACTGACCGTGTGAACAAGGGTGAGACTACTTTCGCTACTTTGGCACGTATGTATTCTGAAGACCCTGGTTCTGCCCGTATGGGTGGTGAGATGGACTATGTAGGAAGAGGTATGTTGGATCCTGCCTTTGCCAATGTTGCATTCAACCTGACCGATCCAAAGAAGATTTCCAAGATTGTGGAGTCTGAGTTCGGCTTCCATATCATCCAGTTGATTGACAAGCGTGGTGATAAGCTGAAGTGCCGCCACATTCTGTTGAAGCCACGGGTTTCTCAGGAAGCTATCGATAAGTCTATCGGCCGTCTGGATTCCATTGCCATTGATATCCGTGCCGATAAGTTTACCTTCGAGGCTGCTGTTGGTGCTCTTTCTGACGATAAGGATACCCGCAACAACAAGGGTATGATGGTGAATGTGGTCGATGGTGATGTACGTACTTCTAAGTTCAAGATGAAGGACCTGCCTACTGAGGTGGCACGTATGGTGGATACCATGAAGGTGGGACAGATTTCAGCACCGTTTACCATGGTCAATACCAAGGGAAAAACTACCTGCGCCTTGGTGAAGCTGGTTAGTAGAGTAGAGGGTCACCGCGCTACCATTACCGAAGATTTCCAGGTGATGCAGGATGTGGTGCTGGCCAAGGAACGCCAGAAGACCATTCACGACTGGGTAGTGGATAAAATCAAGAAGACATACGTTCGAATGAACGATCGATACAAGGATTGTAAGTTTGAATATCAAGGTTGGATTAAATGATAAACAAGCATTCTGATAATATTAAGAACGGGCATAGAATCTCTATTATATTGATTCTATGCCTATTTGGGTTTTGTTTGGTACAGGCCATGCAAGCCCCTAAAAAGCGTAGTAAGAAGCGTCCTGACGGAGACCGCGTCTATTTGTTGCATGCTGATGAACTCCGTTATGATATGTTTGGTAGCAATCCTGATGCACAGATTGTGAAGGGCAAGGTGTCCTTCGCCCATCAGGGGGGCCACCTTACCTGTGATAGTGCCTATTTCTATCAGGCTTCCAATTCCGTCAAGGCCTTCGGGCATGTCCATTACCGTCAGGGTGATACCTTGTCGCTCACTTGTGAAAGGGCTGATTATGACGGACAGATGCAGATGATGCATGCCCGAAAGAACGTGGTCCTGCATCACCGCCGACAGACTTTGCGTACTGACAGTCTGGATTTCGACCGTTTGTATAATATGGCAAACTTCTTTGATGGTGGTACGCTCATCGACGGCAAGGACCGTCTGGTTTCCGACTGGGGTGAGTATCATACCCGGACCCGTGAGGCTAAGTTCGTCTACAATGTCAAGTTGCGTAGTGGCAAGGATGTGGTTACTACCGATACCTTGTATTATGATGTGCCAACGTCTACAGCCCACATGGTGGGGCCATCCAAGATTGTTTCCGGTAGTGGCGGTATCGTCCATACCGAGGATGGCTATTATGATACCAGGACAGATAAGGCAAAGCTCTTTGGCCGTTCTACCATCATCGATAAGGAGAAGAGTATCACCGGCGACAGTCTCTATTACAAGAAGGATGGCGAGAGTACCGGATATGGCAATGTCGTTTTTGTGGATAAGAAGAACAAAAATTCGCTTACCTGCAATTATCTGCGATATAATCAGAAGACCGGTACCGGATTTGCTACCCGTAATCCTGTTGCCATGGATTTCTCCAAGAAGGATACCTTGTGGATGCATTCAGATACCATGCGCATCTATACCTTCCATATCAATACCGACTCCGTTTACCGTAAGGTGCATGCCTATCCTAAGGTAAGGGCTTACCGTGCAGATGTGCAGGCAGTATGCGATTCCCTGGTCTTCAACTCCAAGGATTCCTGCATGACGATGTATAAGGATCCTGTCACCTGGAACGGCAACCGTCAGCTGCTGGGTGAGGAAATCAGGGTATACATGAATGATTCAACCATTCGCATGGCACATGTCATCGGACAGGCTCTTTCCATCGAACAGATGCCGGATTCCGTCCATTACAATCAGATCACTTCCAAGGAGATGAAGTCATTCTTCGAAGCGGGAGAGGTCAAGATGACTGAGGCTATAGCCAATGTGCAGACCATTTATTATATGACCAATGACAGGGACAGCTCTCTGGTGGGCTTGAACTATCTGGAGACGGATACCATGAGAATGTATATGGGTGCCCAGCGGAAGCTGGACAAGATATGGACCAATAAGTTCACCAGCACCCTGTATCCTATCACGCAGATACCGCCGGCACAGTATAAGTTGCCTAACTTTGCCTGGTTCGAGGATATCCGTCCAAAGAACAAGAATGATATCTTTGTATGGAAAGGCAAGGGCAAGGGCTCGGAACTCAAGGCTATCAAGCGTCATGAGGCGCCGCTGCAGACCTTGAAGAAGTCTGATGCCGTAACGCAGCAACCTAAGGAACCGGCTGGTGGCGACAAGGAAAAACCTAAAGAGAAATAAAGAAAGGAATATATTTAACGAGTATATATATTAAGGTGTAATCATGAGTGACGTAATTCAACTTTTACCCGATTCGGTAGCCAATCAGATTGCGGCAGGTGAGGTGATACAGCGCCCTGCCTCTGTTATCAAGGAGTTGGTTGAGAATGCCGTTGATGCCGGAGCGATGAACATTCAAGTCGTGGTGGTGGATGCTGGACGTACCTCTATTCAGGTGATAGATGATGGTAAGGGAATGTCGGAGACGGATGCCCGCTTGGCTTTCGAGCGCCATTCCACTTCCAAGATTCGCAAGGCTGATGATTTGTTCAATCTTCATACGATGGGTTTCCGTGGTGAGGCTTTGGCTTCCATCGCTGCCGTAGCTCAGGTAGAACTCAAGTCCCGTCAGGCTTCTGATGAAATAGGAACCCTGATTCGGATTTCCGGCTCACGTTTCGAGAAGCAGGAGCCATGCTCCTGTCCGGTGGGAAGTATCTTCGCCATCAATAATATATTCTATAATGTACCCGCACGAAGGAAGTTCCTGAAGTCGAATTCTACCGAGCTGAATAATATCCTTACTGCTTTCGAGCGTATCGCCTTGGTGAATCCGCAGATCAACTTCTCGTTGCGCAGCAATGAGACCGAGGTTTTCAATCTCCGTGCTGCCAATCTGCGCCAGCGCATCCTGGATGTCTTCGGCAAGCGATTCAATCATGAGTTGCTGCCGGTGAATGTCGAGACTACCATGTGCAAGATTTCCGGTTTCGTCGGTAAACCGGAGGCTGCCCGCAAGAAGGGTGTTCACCAGTTCTTCTTCGTCAATGGCAGATATATGAAGCATCCTTACTTCAATAAGGCGGTGATGTCTGCCTTCGACCGTTTGATTCCGCAGGGAGAACAGGTTCCTTATTTCCTCTACTTCGAAGTAGACCCTAAGGATATTGATGTCAACATCCATCCTACGAAGACCGAAATCAAGTTTGAGAACGAACAGGCCATCTGGCAGATCATCCTTGCCTCGGTCAAGGAGTCGATAGGTATGTTCAACGAGGTTCCTACCATCGATTTTGATACGGAGGACAAACCGGATATTCCGGTATATAATCCCGAAAAGGCGCCAACGGCTGCCGCTCCGAAGATTAGTCTGAATCCTGGTTACAATCCTTTTAAGACCAACTCTTCTTCCAGCCATTCATCATCAGCTGGCGACAGCTTCACTTCAGCCATCTCTTCGTCGGCAGTATCATCGGCTTCCTCTTACGGAACAATCCCTTCAAAGATTAAGCCTCAGGTAGATGAGAACTGGGAACAGCTCTATGAGGGGCTGAAAGACGAGTCGGAAGTTGAGGAGCATACGATGGAACTCTTTGATGAGCCGTTGGAGGAATGCACTTCTTCCAATATCCTTGCCGAGAAGTCGCCGGCTCATTATCAGTATAAGGGCAAGTATATCATGACAGCCGTCAAGTCGGGACTGATGATCATCGATCAGCATCGGGCTCATGTCCGCATTCTCTACGAGCGCTATCTGCAGCAGCTCAAGGACCGCACTTTCCATTCCCAGAAGGTACTCTTCCCGGAGGTCGTACAGTTTCCGGTTTCCGAAAAGGTCATCTTCGAGAAGATTCTTCCGGAGATGCAGAGCATGGGATTTGAACTGGAAGATCTGGGCGGCGGCAGTTACGCTGTGAACTGTGTGCCGGCAGGTCTGGAAGGATTGAATCCCGTCCGCTTGGTACAGGACATGGTGACGAGTGCCATCGAAAAGGGAGTAGGAGCGATGGATGAAATCAACCGTACTCTGGCTTTGTCCCTTTCCCGTCAGGCTGCCATCCCATACGGTCAGGTGTTGAGCAATGTGGAAATGGAAAACCTGGTGAATGGTCTGTTCGCCTGCGAGAATGTCAACTACACCCCCGATGGCAAGTCGGTGCTGTGCATCCTTCAGCAGGATGAGATAGAACATCTCTTGGGGTAATGAATAATTAATAATGAATAATGTATAATTAATAATTGTACATTATACATTGTACATTAATAGTGGTTTAAAATAGAAAGTTATGAAGAAATTTTTCTCAATGCTAGCTTTGGCTAGTCTGTCTTTGAGCTCATTCGCTCAGGACGCAACTACTCAGGAGAAATACAGTGTTGCTACCAATTCTTTTTGGAGCAACTGGTTTTATGAGGTTGGCGCAGATTGGAATTCCTGGTATTCTGCCCAGGAAAAGGGCGCAGGATATTCCAAGAGCCCTTTCAAGAAGTTCCGTTCCAATCCTGGTGTTTCTCTGGCATTTGGCAAGTGGTATACTCCTGGTGTCGGTTTCCGTACCAAGATTCAGGGCATCTGGGGTAAGTTTGTTGATGCTGATGGCAATGATGCTACCAACGAGGGCAACGGTAATAAGTACTGGGTTGCCAATGAGCAGGTGATGTTCAATCTCAGCAATCTGCTTTATGGCTACAACGAGAACCGTGTATGGAATCTCATCCCGTTTGCCGGTGCCGGTATTGGACGTTCCATGACTCATAATGCCTATGCTTTGGATTATAGTGCCGGCATCCAGTCTTCCTGGAAGATTGGAAAGAAGACCAACCTCTTTGCTGAGGTCGGTGTGAATTCCTTCGATGCTGATATTGATGGTTGCGCAGGCAACAGCCGCAATACCTTTACCCGCCGTTGCAATAATTTCTATGCTGAGGTAGGTCTTACCTTCAAGTTGGGTAGAGGTACATGGGATAAGACACCGGATGTCGATGCCATCACAGCCCTTCATCAGTCAGAACTCGATGCACTCAATGCCACATTGGAGGATGCCAATGCAGAAAACGAGCGTTTGAGAAACGAGTTGGAGAACCAGAAGACTGCCGAGACCCAGGTTGTCAAGCAGTTTGTAGGTACTCCGGTATCTGTTTTCTTCAATTTGGGTAAGTCAAAGATTGCTTCCAGGAAGGATCTGGTCAATGTGGAGACTCTTGCGAAGTATGCCAAGGAGAACAATTTGAAGTTGGTTGTGAATGGTTATGCTGATAGTGCTACCGGTTCTGCAGCCTTTAACGAGAAACTTTCTCTGGCTCGTGCCGAGCGAGTAGCCGGTTTGCTCGTCAAGATGGGAGTTGATAAGGACAATATCATCGTGAAATCAAACGGTGGTGTGAAGGATTTGGCTCCAGTTTCATACAATCGTCGTGCCACTATTCAGATTTCTGAGTAATGATAAGGCACGGATTACACGGATTTTATGGTGCTAATATAAGTAAAGCGATAACCATCTCTCATAAAAAATCCGTGTAATCTGTGTAATCCGTGCCTAAAAACAGGTGAAAAGGGGGTAAAAACACCGAAAAATGGCTTTTTTTGAAGAAAAATGCAGAAAAATGAAAAAAAGTTGCTCAAAAATTTGGTGGAACCGGAAATTGTTTGTACCTTTGCAACCGCTTACGAAAAGTAAGGGCGCTTAGCTCAGCTGGTTTAGAGCATCTGCCTTACAAGCAGAGGGTCGGCGGTTCGAATCCGTCAGCGCCCACGGGGGTGTTCCCTGTGATTCACTTTTGTGGTTGCAGGGACTTTTTAAAGGGCGTTTAGCTCAGCTGGTTTAGAGCATCTGCCTTACAAGCAGAGGGTCGGCGGTTCGAATCCGTCAACGCCCACTTCTAATGAAGGTCTTTCAACGAAAGTTGAGAGACCTTTTTTAAATTAAAGCTAAAAAATATCGTTTTTCGCTGTTTTCTCAGATTTATTCATTAACTTTGCACCCTATATATAATACGTATTAATATGAATTTAGATTTATTGACTGCCATATCGCCTATAGATGGTCGTTACAGGGGAAAAACAGAGCAACTCGCTAACTATTTCTCAGAGTATGCTCTTATTCGTTATCGTGTTCGAGTAGAGATAGAGTATTTCATTACTTTATGTGAATTGCCTTTGCCACAGTTGGCTTCTTTCGACAAGTCGCTGTTTGAGCGCTTGCGTGATATCTACCGTAACTTTGACGAAAATGAGGCTCAACGTGTCAAGGACATTGAGAAGGTAACTAATCACGACGTAAAAGCCGTAGAGTATTTCATCAAGGAGGAGTTCGATAAGATTGGTGGATTGGACGACTATAAGGAGTTCATTCACTTCGGTCTCACTTCTCAGGACATCAACAACACCAGTGTACCGCTTTCTGTCAAGGAGGCTTTGGAGGAGTGCTTCTACCCACAGGTAGAGGAACTTATTGCACAGCTCCAGACTTATGCTGACGAGTGGAAGGATGTGCCTATGTTGGCTAAGACTCACGGACAGCCTGCGTCTCCTACACGTTTGGGTAAGGAAATCATGGTTTATGTTTATCGTCTTACCGAACAGCTTGAGTCGTTGAAGGCTTGCAAGTTTACTGCTAAGTTTGGTGGTGCTACTGGTAATTACAATGCCCACCATGTAGCTTATCCGGAGTATGACTGGAAGGCTTTCGGCAACAAGTTCGTCAGCGAGAAGCTCGGCTTGCAGCGTGAACAGTATACCACTCAGATCAGCAACTACGATCATCTCGGTGCTATCTTTGATGCCATCCGTCGCATCAATACCATCATCATCGACTTGGACCGTGACTTCTGGATGTATATCTCTATGGATTACTTCAAGCAGAAGATCAAGGCAGGAGAGGTTGGCTCAAGTGCTATGCCGCATAAGGTAAACCCTATCGATTACGAGAACAGTGAGGGTAACCTGGGTATTGCCAATGCCATCCTTCAGTTCCTGGCTCAGAAGCTTCCGGTAAGCCGCCTGCAGCGCGACCTTACTGACAGTACCGTGCTCCGTAATATCGGTGTGCCTCTCGGTCATAGCGTCATCGCTATCCAGAGTACCCTGAAGGGATTGCGCAAGCTCATCCTCCACGAGGAGAAGTTGCAGGAAGACCTGAATAATACCTGGGCTGTCGTAGCTGAGGCTATTCAGACCATCCTCCGTCGTGAGGCTTACCCACATCCATACGAGGCTTTGAAGGCATTGACTCGTACCAACAAGCACATGACTGAAGAGACCATCCATGAATTTATTCAGGGCTTGAACGTCAGCGACAGCGTGAAGGCTGAACTGATGGCTATCACTCCAAGCAATTATACGGGCATCTAAATACTACCGGCTTCCTCCAGGGTAGCAATAGCATGAAGATATTCAACATAATATATTTATAATTATTTTTTCACTAACCCGGCCGTGAGGCTTAAATTAAGATTTAAAGAAAATGGATTCAGAATTCGGAAACAAACCTCAGGATCATGCATCTGAGAAAGAGAACACCCGAGAGGGCTACAACCCAGCAGGCGGTTATCAGAAGAGTTATCGCCCAGTAGGTCGCACTCAGCGTCCACGTATCAACACTCATCGCTCTTCATTCAGCAGCGATAGAAGTAGTAGTAATAGTGAAGGCGGCTTCCGTCCAGAAGGATTCGGAGCTGGCTTGCAGAGCTCTAATACCGAGCGCCCACAGCACAGCGGATACCAGAGCCGTGGCGGTTACAACAGCAACCGTGGTGGCGGTCACCGTCCTCAGCAGGGTGGTTACAGCAATGGTGGCAGCTATGGCCGTCCTCAGCAGGGTGGCTACAACAGCAACCGTGGTGGCTATAATAGTAATAATGGTGGCGGTTACGGCCGTCCTCAGCAGGGCGGTTACGGTCGTCCACAGCAGGGTGGTTACGGTCGTCCTCAGCAGGGTGGCTACGGTCGTCCACAGCAGGGCGGTTACGGTCGTCCACAGCAGGGTGGCTACGGTCGTCCTCAGCAGGGTGGTTACGGTCGTCCACAGCAGGGTGGCTACAATAACAACCGTGGCGGTGGCTACAACAACAACCGTAGTGGTGGCGGTTTCCGTCAGCGCACACCAGGTTATGATCCTAATGCAAAATATAGTCTCAAGAAGAGAATTGAATACAAGGAGGAGAACTTCGACCCTACAGAGCCATTGCGCTTGAACAAGTTCCTCGCCAATGCTGGTGTATGCTCACGCCGTGAGGCTGATGAGTTCATCCAGGCTGGTGTTGTTACCGTTAATGGTGAGGTGGTAACTGAGTTGGGTACCAAGATTCTTCGCACCGATGAGGTGAAGTTCCACGATACTCCTGTTTCTTTGGAGAAGAAGGTTTATGTATTGCTCAACAAGCCTAAGGATTACGTTACCACTAGCGATGATCCTCAGCAGCGCAAGACCGTGATGGACCTCGTGAAGGACGTTTGCCCAGAGCGTATCTATCCTGTTGGTCGTCTCGACCGCAATACTACCGGTGTACTCCTTCTCACCAACGACGGTGACCTGGCTTCTAAGCTGACTCACCCTAAGTTCCTGAAGAAGAAGGTATATCACGTACACCTCGACAAGAACCTTACATCTCATGATATGGATCAGATTCGTGAGGGTATCACTTTGGAAGATGGTGAAATCAAGGCAGACGCTGTCGAGTATGCTGACCAGCACGACAAGTCACAGGTGGGCATCGAGATCCACAGTGGCAAGAACCGTATCGTTCGCCGTATCTTCGAGAGCCTTGGCTATCGTGTAACTAAGTTGGATCGTGTACAGTTCGCTGGATTGACCAAGAAGAACCTCCGTCGTGGCGACTGGCGCTTCCTTACAGAGAAAGAAGTAGACATGCTCCGCATGGGTGCTTTTGAATAAAACAGAGTAATAAACAATGGAAAAGATTAAAAGAACTAAGGTTGTAGACGTGCTCAAGAGCACTGCCTACAACTCAATCGTGAATGTAAAGGGATGGGTACGTACCCATCGTAGTAGCAAAGCAGTCGATTTTATCGCTCTTAACGATGGTTCTACTATTAATAATGTTCAGATAGTAGTCGACCCATCAAAGGTCGATGAAAATCAGCTTCGTCAGATCACCACTGGTGCCTGCATCAGCGTAGTGGGTACTCTGGTTGAAAGCCTGGGTGCCGGACAGAGTGTTGAAATCCAGTGTGACAGCATCGAAATCTATGGTCTCTGCGGTGGCGACTATCCTATGCAGAAGAAGGGACAGAGCTTCGAGTACATGCGTCAGTATGCTCATCTCCGTCTCCGTACCAATACCTTCGGTGCCGTGATGCGCATCCGTCACAACATGGCGATGGCTATCCACACTTACTTCCATGAGCATGGATACTTCTATTTCAACACTCCGCTCATCACAGCGAGCGATTGCGAAGGTGCTGGACAGATGTTCCAGGTAACCACCAAGAACCTCTACAACCTCAAGAAAACAGAGGATGGAAAGATTGACTACTCTGATGATTTCTTCGGAAAGCAGACTTCATTGACTGTTTCCGGTCAGTTGGAAGGTGAGCTGGGTGCTACGGCACTTGGTGCTATCTACACCTTCGGTCCAACCTTCCGTGCAGAGAACAGTAATACTCCTCGCCACCTGGCTGAGTTCTGGATGGTAGAGCCAGAGGTTGCTTTCCTGGATATGGACGGTTTGATGGAGTTGGAGGAAGATTTCATCAAGTACTGTATCCGTTGGGCACTCGAGCATTGCAAGGACGATCTTGCTTTCTTGAACAAGATGATTGATAAGGGCTTGATCGCTCGTTTGGAGGGCGTATTGAATTCCGATTTCGTTCATCTCCCATATACCGAGGGTATCCGCATCCTGCAGGAGGCTATCGCCAACGGCAAGAAGTTTGAGTTCCCATGCGAGTGGGGTGATGACCTGGCTTCAGAGCACGAGCGTTTCCTCGTAGAGGAGCACTTCAAGCGTCCAGTCATCATGACCAACTATCCAAAGGCTATCAAGGCATTCTATATGAAGATAGACGAGGAGGAGAGTGGTTTCGGTGGCAAGAGCGGTCAGACCGTTCAGGGTACCGACGTTTTGTTCCCACAGATTGGTGAGATCATCGGTGGTTCAGTCCGTGAGGAGAGTTATGACAAGTTGATGGGTGAGATTGAGGCTCGCAATATTCCTATGAAGGATATGCGTTGGTATCTTGATACCCGTAAGTACGGTTCATGTCCACATGCAGGTTTCGGTCTCGGTTTCGAGCGTCTGATTCTCTTCGTAACCGGTATGCAGAATATCCGTGACGTGATTCCATTCCCACGTACACCAAAGAACGCAGAGTTCTAAATCTCTGTGGTCATAAGATAAAGAGGGTGTGTCATAAGTTCATGACACACCCTCTTTTTTCGTCCCACAGTTCTCACAGATTCCCACAGATTTTTTACTCTTTTACCTTTAAAAGTCACGCAGATTTCGCAGATGATGCAGATTTTTTACCTTTTTACTTTTTTACCTTTAAATAGCTCTTTTACCTTTAAAAGTTCCCCAGGCGGTCCCATCCCGCAAAATATGGCGAGGGCTTTGATGCCCCGCCAACCTTAGAGCGAAGCGGTTCTGAGCACCGGAGGGCGGTTACATCCCTTGCCCTTTTGGAAAGGGCGAGGGCTTGGGAGTGGGTTAAGGACCCTCCCGCAGGGGAGGGACAGGTGGGGCAAAAACAGCACAGCAGGTCGGTTACATCCCCTCTTCCTGAGGAAGAGGGGCTTGGGGTGAAAGTGGAGCCCTCCTTGGCTAAGGAGGGACGGGGTGGATCGAAAAAACAGCACCGGAGGGCGGTTACATCCTTTCCCTTCATGGTTAAGGGAAAGGCTTGGTTAGGGATTAAGGACCCTCCCGTTGGGGAGGAACAAGTGGGGCAAAAACTATTGTTTCTCTGAAAGTTCTGCTAGGTTCAGGCTTATTCCCTCATTTTCTGAATTTCCTTCAGTGGAAGCTCGGTGGCTGTTGATACTTGCTCATCAGAAAGCCCCATTGACAGAAGGCGGCGAGCTGTGGCTAGCTTTTCTTTTTCCATACCTTCCTCACGCCCCTTTTCCAAAGCCGTATCTATAGAGTTCTTGACATCACGATACGCCTTCAAACTATCCTCATATTCTTTCAACTCTGTTGGAGTGAACTTCGCAATCTCAGCCTCTTCAAAGAGTTTAGTAAACACTTTCTCTTTCAAGGCAGCCGGACGCTCATCCAATCGGGAAAGGTTTTTCAACACATACAACCACTTATCATAAAGCGTGTCAAGCTCCTCCTCTGTCTTATTGAACTTCGCTATCTCAACATACTTGAAAGAAAGTTTGTCATTAAAAACCTTAAAAGTCTTTTTGTCAAGCAAGCCCACATCATGGTTGATATCATTCTTGTCAAATGCCTCTTCTTCCAAGTCGAAGTTCAGCAGAGCAACAGTGTATACATGTTCAAGCTTGAAGTTCCATTCAGCCCCCTTTGGAGCCTGTTCACGGATAGGAAAAGTAGAATAGAACAAAGAACGATCCTTGAAGTACTTCTGATAAGCATTCTGCATCTCAACGATGAACTTTTCACCACGCTCATTTTCGCAATATACATCAAAGATGGCCTTGCGCTCGGCAAAGACATCACCAGCGTGCTCACTATTCAAGTACTTCACATCCTTGATGACATGAAAACCATCAAACAGTGAATTCAAGAAATTGATGAGCAAATCCTTATTAGGCTTTGTTCCAAAGATACGCTTAAAACCGAAATCGGTAAGCAAGCTAATATATCGTTCTTCTATCCGTTTCATATCCTTCTCCTTTTAAAACGTTTAACTGAATTGTGTTGCAAAAATAAGCTATTTTCTCGAAAACACCAAAAAAAACATCAAGAATCCTTCAAGTTATCAGCAAATTACTCCAAAACTGTTTCTCCTAATCTCATTTCGCTCTGACATAATCGTCCCGCAGATTCTTTTACCTTTAAAAGTCCCACAGATTTCACAGATTCCCACAGATTTTTTACCTTTAAAAGTCACGCAGATTTCGCAGATGACGCAGATTTCTTTTACTTTTTTACCTTTTTACTTTTTTACCTTTAAAAGTTCCCCAGGCGGTCCCATCCCGCAAAATATGGCGAGGGCTTTGATGCCCCGCCAACCTTAGAGCGAAGCGGTTCTGAGCACCGGAGGGCGGTTACATCCTTTCCCTTAATGGTTAAGGGAAAGGCTTGGTTTAGGATTAAGGACCCTCCCTCAAGGGTTTCTGTCCCCTACAAGGGGAACCGAAAGGGTCGTAAAGACTATTGAAGACAGGAGGGGTATCAAAAATATATGCCATAGACCTTAGATATTATGGGTCATAAAATGCTGGTAGGTATTACCAGACAGACCAGTTAGACGATAAGCCTCCGTATATTCCAACTGACGGCTGTTTACGGCATTGCGCACATGGATAGCAAATAGTTTTCCTACTCTTTTTACACTGGTAAGATAGAAATCTCCGCCACCACTTTTTTTCTTCTCGGCTATAGGACGATGGCTGTATTCCATCCAGAAATTCCGATAAACCTGATCGCTCAATAGTCCTAAGTCATGGGCTCTACGAGCTACAACTATTTCACTCACCTTAAACTGACGAGATTGCTTCTTGATGTCATGATTCCAGGTTTCACGCAACACATGGGCAGGAACAAGAAATTCTGCTGCCATCGCATCGCAATATCTCTCATAGGTATCATGGGCACCCAAGTCCTCACCAGCATGACCAGCACTTACACCTAACATGATATGTGCTACCTCATGAATCAAGGTAAACAATTGGGCAGACTTGCTGTCGGCACTGTTCACAAAAACATACGGTGCAACACGATCAACTAATGCAAAGCCACGACATTCGCTAACCTTCAATGTACGTTGCGTATTATTCCCAACGACACCATTATAGGCAACGAACACGCCAACCTGCTCCAATCGCTCTGTCAGAAGCCCCACCGCCACATCTGTTTTGGCAAGACAGAACGCCCATCGAGGTTCCAAGGCCAATTTATTTCTGAGAAGATTGACAGCTTCACCTATTGGAGTTTGCAGCGTAATACTGTTCACCAATTGGCATATCTCAATGTCATTCTCTACAAGATAATCTGCCAGCCAATCCTGTCGAGTACGAATCGTTGTGACTGTATCGTAAACATTGAGATCAAAGCGATTCATTTTTCCTGCTTCACCACGGAACATCGGGAAAGGAATCGTTTCTTCTAGTCTATTCTGCAAAAACAGATATCCAAAAGGAATATAGAATCTCTTGGCAAATTGTTGCAGTTGGTTTACAGTAGGCAGTTTCTCTCCAGAGAGCCAAGACGCCAACTTAGGGAAAACTTTCACAGCCCTCTCTTCATTGAAGCCAGCTCTTTCAAATGCCCAAACAAGCATTTCTGGTCGTATGTTATTTAATCTCGTTACTGCCATTTCTTCTCATTTTTTAAGAATGCAAAAATACGATTTTTTTTGTAAAGTACGCTACTTTATTACAATATTTAACCTATTAGTCGCAAACTTGACATTCCCAGATACATGTCTAGGAATATGCCTCTCTATTCTAACTATTAGTAAGCGGTCACTTTAGGTACGTTAAGCCATAAAATGAATGCTTTTTTATTATCTTTTAAGAAAAAATCATTTGATTTTATGCCCAAGCAGTAACAGTAGCCAGCTGCCATCTATGAGCGAGTAAGTCTACCAATTTGTCCTTTGCCGTTTTCTTGATCCTGCGGAACACATCACAAACTCACAGGCGAGGCACTCGGCTTGCGATAAGAATCATTACGCAAACAATAAAGCATCTTGGTATAGTTTACTTTTTGTTCTTTACAGAACCCATGAAGGTTCTTGCTCTTGTACTCGGTTCGAAACTTACGAACCATTGAGGCATAGTACTTGCCTTCTTCGTTTATATTCATTTTGTCCCAAATTTAAAATTCGGGGCAAAGGTATATATTTTTATTAACGTACGCAAGACGGCCTAAAGTGACTGCTTACTGACAATTAAAAAGTTATCATAGAATCTAGACTAACGCATCAAAAACTTAAAACACCTATTTATATACCCTGGCGGTCCCATCCCGCAAAATATGGCGAGGGCTTTGATGCCCCGCCAACCTTAGAGCGTAGCGGTTCTGAGCACCGGAGGGCGGTTACATCCTTCCCTTTTCGAGAAGGGTTTCTGTCCCCTGTGAGGGGAACCGAAAGGGTCGTAAAGCCTATTGTGGCTTGGTTAGGATGTGGAGCTCTCCTTGCAGGAGAGACGGAGAGGTAGAAAAAGCCTTCCATTATCAAAGGGAGACGGAGGGATTCGAAAAACTACTTCCCAAACTTCTCACAAGCCTCCTTATAAGTATCGAGACTTCCGATATCAAATCGTCCAGCCGTCATTTTCCAGGCATGCATATCCACCTGTTCCACCATATAATGCGCAAGATTGCCAGGGGCATCCTTGCCACAACCATTCTCTACGGAATGTCTTACTTTCTCCAAATCCTTCTTCTTATATATATAAAAAGGTGGAACAGCCCAATGGCTCTTTGGCTCCTTTGGCTTCTCCTCCATATTCAATACCTTGTCGTTATCATCAAGCACGATAACGCCTGTGCGCTGCAACTTCTCTATACTAGGTTGCTCATGACACATGATACACGAAGTACCCTTTGCCTTGGCGAAATCCACAAACTCCTGGAAACTGAAGAAGAGGATGTTATCAGCTGCTACTACCAACATATCGTCATCAATCTTCAACTTGTCCATCGCAAACAACAAATCACACACGGCACCCAATCTTGTGTCATTCGTCTCCGTACCGTCATCCACTATCGTAACAGGTTTCGTATAACTCTGTTTTGAAGCCCACTCCTCAAAGATGCCGGCAAACTTATGGTTCGTGATGATGATGTGCTCATCAATCTCCGGAATCCTATCAATATCATCGAGCATTCTTCCCAATATCGTATTCTCACCTATCTTCAACAATGGCTTTGGAAAGTTCTTAGTCAACTCACCCAATCTTGTGGCATATCCTGCCGCTATCACAATATTCTTCATATCCTGTATAATGCTAAAAAGCCCTATTAATTATAAATTATTAATTATTCCACGAATCTTGCTCCGTCATCCGGCTTCACCCAGAACACCTTGAAGGTCTTCTCATACTCAGGGAACTTTTCCAGATATTGACGGGTCAACTCCTTCTCTACATTCTCCTTACAAGCAGGATCCACTAAGGCGATGCAAGCACCTTTAAATCCTGCGCCAGAGAATCTGCCACCATATACGCCCTCCAAACTGCGCATTATCTCATAGATGGCTATCAACTCTGGAGAACCACACTCATAGTTATGGATAGAAGATTCGCAAGAGGCAAAGCACAACTTTCCAAAGAGTTCCAGATTACCAGTCTCCCAAGCCGTCACACCTTGTCTCACCCTGCGATACTCCGAATAGAAATGCTCGGCTCTGCGGGCAAAGCGGGCTGGCATCCTGTCTTTACATGCCTCATACGACTCCTTAGGAATATCTCTCAGGAAAGTCTTGTTAAACTCCTTCAATGGCTGATTCTGATACGCCAGTACATTCCATGCTGCCGTCTTGCACTCATAAACCCTCAGGTTGTAGTCACTGTTCACCAGACTTCTCGTCAGTCCCGAGAAGAAGATACCGATTTCAAATTCCTTCATCTCCGGATTTCGCTTGATGATGCGATAATCATCACTATCACAGTCCAGGAACAGCAGACCATCCTTCTTACCCAAGGCGATACATGCCTGGTCGAGCAGACCATTGTTCAGTCCGATATACTCACGCTCCGCCTCCGAAGCTATCTTCACCACCTCGAAAGGTTGGAGCATGATATCATTAGCCTTGGCAAAAGCCATTACATAGGCGATAAGTACGGCAGCACTGGATGACAATCCTCCCACCGGCAACGAACCCTGTACCACGCCATTGATACCCTTCTTCAGGTCAAAGCGTTTCTTCAGTGCGTATTTGGCACCTCTGGCATAGTCGCCCCAGTGCATCTCTCTTACCAGCGTTCCTTTAGTGATGTCAAAATCAACAACACCATCAAAGGTGCGTGACTCCAAGTGTACCTTTCCATCCTCATTCGGTGTAAACCACAGATCCACACCCTTGTTGATAGCAAAACCAGTCACGATACCATGCTGATGATCCACATGAGCACCCAACGGACAAACCCGATAAGGCGAGAAAATATGATACTGAAATTCCATACGATATTTATTTAATAGATTAGCTTTAAGTAGCCTGCTAATTGTTAATTGTCAATTATCAATTATCAATTGTAGTATTCCTTGTACCACTCTGCGAAGGCTCTCAGTCCCTCTCTCAACGGAGTAGCTGGCTTATAACCGAAATCCTCCTCCAGCGGAGTTGTATCAGCATAAGTCACAGGCACATCACCCGGCTGCATCGGCACCAGTTCCTTGTGCGCCTCAAAGTCATAATCCTCTGGCAGCACACCGGCACGAATCAGTTCCTCCTGCAGGATGCTTACAAACTCCAGCAGGTTCTCAGGATGCGAGTTGCCGATATTGTAAACCTTATATGGAGGGATAGGCAAACCATCCTCACCATTCTGCTTCTCAGGTGCATGCTGCATCACTCTCATGATACCCTCTACGATGTCATCCACGTAAGTAAAGTCACGCTTGCAGTTACCATAGTTGAAAATCTTGATGGTGTCCCCCTTCACCAGTTTGTTGGTAAAGCCGAAGTAAGCCATATCCGGTCTGCCCGCAGGTCCATACACTGTGAAGAATCTCAAACCTGTACTTGGTATATTGTAAAGTTTCGAATAGGCATGCGCCATCAGTTCGTTGCTCTTCTTCGTAGCAGCATAAAGACTCACAGGATTATCCACCTTGTCATCCGTAGAATAAGGCACCTTCTTGTTTGAACCGTAAACAGAAGATGAAGAAGCATAAACCAGATGCTCTACCTCATGATGACGGCAAGCCTCCAGGATATTGTAGAAACCTATCAGGTTACTCTGGACATAAGCATCCGGATTCGTGATAGAATACCTCACGCCAGCCTGTGCAGCCAGATTCACCACCACCTTTGGCTGATGCTCCTCAAAGAGTTTGTCCATCACCGCCTTGTCAGCGATACTGCCATATACCATGGTAAAGCCCTCGAACTCCTGCAACTTGCGAAGTCTCTCCTCCTTGATATGCACATCATAGTAGTCGTTCATATTATCGATACCCACTACCTTGACGTTCTTCACTTCCTTCAACAGTCTAAAAGCCAGGTTGCTGCCGATAAAGCCAGCAGCACCCGTCACGAGGATTGTCTTCCCCGTTAAATCAACATTATATTGTACCATAAAATTTATACATTATAAATTGTACATTATAAATTAGAATTAGTCTCTTCTAAAAATATCACGTGTATAAACCTTCTCCTTGGCATCATCCAGACAGGCATCATATCTGTTGGCAATAATCGCCTGACTCTGCGCCTTGAACTGCTCCAAATCATTCACCACCTTGCTTCCGAAGAAAGTACTGCCATCTTCCAAGGTTGGCTCATAGATAATCACCTCAGCACCCTTCGCCTTGATACGCTTCATGATACCCTGGATGGCACTCTGGCGGAAGTTATCGCTGTTGCTCTTCATCGTCAGACGATACACACCAATCACGCACTCATGCTCCTTACCGGCATCATAGCTGCTGTTCTCGTTGTAGTATCCCGCCTTTCTCAACACCGCATCAGCGATGTAATCCTTGCGGGTACGGTTACTCTCCACAATCGCCTCAATCAGGTTCTCAGGCACATCAGCATAGTTTGCCAACAGCTGCTTGGTATCCTTAGGCAGACAGTAACCGCCATAACCGAAGCTAGGATTGTTGTAATGTGTACCAATGCGAGGATCAAGACCAACACCGTCGATGATAGCCTCAGAATCCAAGCCCTTCATCTCTGCGTAAGTATCCAATTCATTGAAGTAGCTTACACGAAGTGCCAGATAAGTATTAGCGAAGAGCTTAACAGCTTCAGCCTCCTTCATACCCATAAACAGAGTATCGATGTTCTCCTTGATGGCACCTTCCTGCAGCAAAGCCGCAAAAGTCTTGGCAGCCTCCTTCAGCATCTCCACATCTGTTACGCTATTGATAGCCTCATTCTCCTCTGCAAATTCAGGGCGATCGATAATCTTAGGATAACCCACGATGATGCGGCTAGGATAGAGATTATCATAGAGAGCCTTGCTCTCACGAAGGAACTCAGGCGAAAAGAGAAGGTTGAATTTCTTCACGCCCTTCTTGGCATACTTCTGATAGAGACTACGGGTATAACCCACAGGGATGGTACTCTTGATCACCATCACAGCATCCGGATTCACCTCTAATACCAGGTCGATGACCTCCTCTACATGCGAAGTATCGAAGTAATTCTTCACCGGGTCGTAGTTGGTAGGAGCAGCAATCACCACGAAGTCCGCATCCTTGTAAGCCGCCTTGCCATCCAGGGTAGCGACCAGGTTCAGCGGCTTCTCTGCCAGATATTTCTCGATATAATCATCCTGTATTGGAGAAATCCTCTTATTCAGTTTCTCCACCTTCTCAGGGACAACATCTACAGCAGTCACCTGATGATGTTGTGCCAGCAAAGTGGCAATACTCAATCCCACGTAGCCAGTTCCGGCCACGGCAACCTTAATGTTCTCAAAAGTATTCATATTGTTGAAAATAATAAGTTAGTCAAAAGCCTATTACCAGATAAAAGGCAATAAGCCAACAGGATAGGCAGAGCTTCATCAAATGCCTTGCCCATCTTATCGTATATAATTAAAAATCTAAAGTCTTATCCTTTTGTGTTTTCCAGATATTAGGTATTAAAGAGGAAGTTTAATCTTTACATTTTTTGAGCGTTCCATCATACGACGGATTGCATCTTGTGCACCTTCAGGAATCACTGTTGTGGCCGTATTTCTACTACTCTCAGCAATCTCTATAAAGCGCTCAGCAACATCACCAGTCAATACAGGAATTGTTTTAATAACTTTTGCCATAATCTTATCTCCTATTATTTATCATAAACAGAGAAAATTCCACCATTACATATCAATTATTCATCTTTTCCACCAATTACATTCTTGATAATTTCATCAACAACATAATCAAAGTAACGAGCACTCTAGTTACAGCCATTTTGATATTGCTTTAATTGTTCTTGGAGATTTCTTATGTTTATACTGGCGATAATCAATATTCGACAAATCAGGATGTTCTGTTTCATCCCAAGATGGGAATTGTGACAGCTCTGCAGAAAGTTCTGCATCCGTCTTAGCACGATACTTGCTACGATATTCTTTTGCTGTTGCTGGCTTACCTTTAAGAATAACCAAGCAGGAATATAATTTATCAATATCCTTAGAAAAATATATTGCATCCATAAGACAATGTCTCATTTCCTGAACAGACAAAGAAGACCTTACGACCGGAGTTGGCTCAGCAACCATACCAGCCGCAGCATTATCTTCTGTTATTTTATTTCTATTTCCTTCCATACCTTTGTATTTTATGTTAGATGCCGCCAAAATTACGCTTTTTTCTCGAATCCACCAAGAAAAAAGCAAGAAATCTGCAAGTTATCAGCAAATTACCACAAAACCAACACTTCAATAATCCTACCCACCTTTCCCCAGGCGGTCCCAGCCCGCAAAACATGGCGCAGGGCTTTGATGCCCCGCCAACCTTAGAGCGAAGCGATTCCGAGCACTGGAGGGCGGTTTCCCTCTTCTTCCCTGAGGGGAGAAGACCGAGATGAGAGGTGGAGCCTTCTTTAATGGTAAAGAAGGACGGGATGATTTTAGAACTCCCTTCTTTAATGGTAAAGAAGGGCGGGGAGGTTTTCGAAAGAAGATTTCTTAAAGAATCCCTTTAAGCCCTAGCAGCCTCACTCCCATCACTCCCATACGCCCCATCTTTCGCTTCAAAGATAACGCTAGGTTCATATACCTCTACCATATGCCATGCCCCTTTAGGAACCTGACAGGCATAAACTCCTTCCTTCGGATTAAGATGAATTCTCTCAATCTCTTGATAAGAGACCTTTCTTATGGTATCCTCACCATCCTGTAGATACGATACCACCTCCTCGTATATCACTTCATCCATTCTACCACAAAGACAGATGACACTCTCTGATGAGTTTGGATGGCGATGTATCGCCACTTCAGTACCAGGTAACAGAGCATTGAGCATTCTCTGACTTTGATCCTCAGCACTTGTACGAAGATCATAGTTCTGGCGCAAGCGAGGATTCTCCTTTGCCTTGGCAAAAAGAGAATCCAAGAAATCTTTGTTTATTTCCAATGTATTCATGATTCTTATTTCTTAAGAGAAGCAAGATACTCCTCGTGAAGATGATAATACTTCTTCTTGAAAAGTACATAAGTAAGTGACAACACAAGCAATGCGCCAACAAGATACATCCAGTGGCACGCTACTTTATCAGGACACAGATAGATAAATCCCAATGAAATCACCAACTGCATTACCATATACAAGGAAGACACCTTCACGTGACCTATCTTCAACTCATTTGCCATCAACTGATAAGCATGCTTGCGATGAGCCTCACCCAGATTTTCATGCAACATAATGCGATGAACAATCGTAAGACAGCCATCCACACCATATACCAACAGGAAGATAAGCCAGGTAACATCCTGAGTCTTGATAATGACGTTGCCCAGGAGGAACAACATGATAAAAGCGATACCGATAGATCCCACATCACCGGCAAAACACTTCGCCTTACCCTTTGGTCGGAAGTTGAAGATGCAGAATACCAATGATGCGAGGATGGTAGAGATAACCAAGCTCTGCGCCATATACTCCTCATTCATATTCACCAATGCCAAAGGTACCAATACCGCCAGCGAATAACCAGCCGTGATACCATTGATACCATCCATGAAGTTGATGACATTCGTAGCACCCACATATACAATGAGTGCCAGGATAACCACCCACCACATAGACCAATGCAAGATATCCAGCTGAAAGAAAGCCAGGGCAGCAGAAGCAAACTGCGCCACCAATCTCACACTGTCAGGCAGCGAGCGGATATCATCCACAAAGCTGACACCTGCAATCAATGTAAGACCAGCCAGGAACCAAGGATAAGGGAATCCGAAGAATCCACTCCATACCCAAGCCCCTATCAGGAAGATGATGCCACCACCTCTCAACACGATAGAAGAGTGTGATGAACGTTCATTCGGCTTATCAATGATATTACACTTATCCGCAATGCGGAAGTAGATAAGTTCTGCGATAAGAAGCAGAACGAAAATAATGATGTATATGCTCATAAAAATGTGTTATCTTGCCAAGCACTATGACATTTTGTCATAGTACTTATATTGGCATATTGTTTGCAAAAAAAATCTTCGTGTTGAGACGGTAATGTCTAAATCCTAGCACAGAGAGGAGGTGTTAAAAATGGGAAGAAATCAACATGTCGTTCCAACAAATGGAAGATGGGGGATTAAAGGTGAAGGAAATTCAAGATACACCTCAATCTTTGACCGACAGAGTGACGCAATCAATGCAGCACGCCAAATTTCAAGAAATCAACAATCAGAATTGTTTATTCATGGAACAGATGGGCGAATTAGAGAACGAGACTCTCATGGCAATGACCCATTTCCACCAAGAGGCTAAAGCCTTAGTATTCTCTCCACTATAGAGAAGAGCCCTAATGCAACAAGGGCAGATTGTTGCGAAGTAACTATTGGATTTGTCATGGCGATGTGAATCGTCATGACTTTTTTATTATATCACCTAATATATTCATATAAAAGAACGAAATTTAAATATACAGGCATCCCTTCACTAAGAACAAAACGAATCCGCTACCCTCTTCAAGCTTTCCTCAAAGCTGACCAGCTGATAGTCGAAATCCATTTTCGACATAGATGGGTCATAATAGTAGGTAGCAAACATTTTGTTGATTGGCTGAAGCACGAAAGAGCCAAGCCATACGAACGGATTGAAGATACGGCTAATCCATACCTTATGGCCAGCCTGCTTCGCAAAGAAGCGAATGATTTCTACGGTATCAGCCTGCTCCTTGTTCTGAGGATAGAAAACACCACTCAGTCCTCTAAGCATTGCCTGCTTCACAAACTCAGCGAGATTATCGATATACAACATCGAACGCTTGTTGTGCCAGCATGGGAAGAAAGGAACTTTCGTTGCAAGCTTCGCCAATCTTGGGAAATTACCCTTCGCATTCGGACCATAAATCATACAAGGACGAAGAATGCAGATCTTGAAGTTCTCATCCTCCAACTTATGAAGGCCAATTTCAGCCTGAAGCTTAGAGTCTCCATAGAAGCCATTAGGATTCTCCTTGGTATCCTTGGTCAGCACCTCACTCTTCAACGACTGACTCTCATGGAAAACAATCTGACTTGACATGAAGATAAACTGCTTCACTCCTGCAGCTTTCGCATGTTCAGCAACAGCAATCGTCAAATCGCGATTCACCTTATAATATAAAGGTTCCATCTTTGGATCAGCATTCACATGTGCAATTCCAGCCACATGATACACCACCTCATATTGAGAGTAATCAGCCTTCTTCCAATTATCTCCCATTGTATCCACAGCATCAATCTCGAAATCAGATGATGTAGAAAGAATATATTTGCGCACACTCTCACCTACATAAGAGCCAGCGCCAGTAATCAATACCTTCATCGTTATTTTACTAATTCTTGATAAATATTCAAATGTCTCTCGATAACCACATTGATATCGAAATATTTTTCAGCATACTTTCTTGAGTTCTGTCCCATTTTTACTCTTAAATTCTTATCCGACAAGAGCAAAACCAGTTTTTCTGTCAGAGCATCCACATCCTTAGGTTGAATCAAGTAACCATTATAACCATCAATAACCGTTTCCTTACATCCTACGGAATTGCTTGTGACGACAGGTCTTCCAGTAGCATCGGCTTCTATAAGCGACTTTGGCAAACCTTCCATGTAGTATGAAGGGAAAGCAACGATATGACATTGCTTCAACAAGTCTCGTACATCCGTGCGATATCCTAGCCATTTGATGTATTTTCCATCACATACGGCATCAAGCTGTTCTTTCGTGATGGCACCAGGATGATCATCCAATCCACCTATTAATTGGAATTCCACCTTCTCCCCAAACTTCGAGCGCAATCTTTCTGCAGCTTCTGTAAGCAAGAAGATGCCCTTCTCTACTATCATTCGGGCAGTGAGAATCACCTTGATTTTACCTTCAGAAGGTTCTGGAGTATAGCAGAAATCAAGGAGATTTACACCAGACCCCTTGATAAAACGACCTTGTTCATGTTTGATGATACCATGCTTTACATACAATCCCCAGTCATCGTCATTTTGGAAGATACAAAGCAAATTAGGCCGATGATGAGAGAACCTCAAAACCTTAGGCATTACCTTACTCAGCAAGCCCTTATTGTCTTCTGCGAAAAAGCCTCCTAATCCGCTAATAGCATTTACCACTCCATGCACCTTGCTAAACTTAGCAGCAAGAGTTCCCCACAGGATAGTCTTCATACCGACATGATGTACAACGTCCGGCTTTTCTTTCTGATAGAGATTACGCAAGAAGTTAAGCGTTTTCAACTCCTCGAATATATTCATGCCACTACGACTCATCGGCAGATTAATTACCTTAAGACCCTTTTCTTCAATAACATGAAGTTTACCTGTATCAGCAGTTACGATGGTTACATCCCAACCCGCCTCCTGTGCAGCTAAAGCCACCGGAAGACGATGAGAAAGGAAGAACCAATCCACATTTACTACGATAAATAATTTATTTTGCTTCATTATAATAAAAAATACAGCTTTAAATATTCAAACCTACAAAATGTTTATATACAGAATCTCCCAACTATCTAGTAATCCAATTTATAGTCTCTTTTACCAATGACCAACTTACTATTTGGATCAAAATAATAACAAGAGACTAACGAAGAGTCTTTTCGAGACACAACCACATCATTCTTTGAAACATTATAGATGAATCTTTTTCCATCAAGTAGAAGCTTTAAGAAACTATAACTTTCTGACTTTAAATACTTGATATAAACATTAGCATTTAAACACTTTGTAGCCTTTTCCATTTCAAGAAGTTCTGAATTATCAAATGTAGGAAAAATTACCACATCAGATTTTATAATGTCACGATTATAATCATTATCACACAAATTGATAGAAGTCCATTTACCATTTGATTCAAATCGATAAGCATAATAAGCCGTATTACTATTGTTTGTTATCTTAGATAAAATAACAATATTATTATTGCTTATACTTGGTACATCTTTATCGTGGACTTCAAAATCATCGTATAAATATTGTATATCTACAAAAGGATTTTCAACTCTATATCGATTAATATACGACATAATGCGAGAAACGAATTGCTTTTCAGTTTTCCATGCGGGAACAATAATATGAGTTGGCATAAGAGAGTTCAAGAGTTTTCCAAACAAACTACCATCTCCACAATAAGACTCTGTCCATTCTGGAATAAAAACAGAAGCAATAGTATCAATACTCATAATGTTCATTTCTCTCTGCAAGAGATACTCTGCCTCCTCATCATAATGCCCACCAACTAACAAAAAATTAGTTCCATGAGCATAAGAAAACAAAATTCTATTATTCTCTAATTTATATGCGTGAATACGAGTTAACATAAGCATGAAATTAATTTAAATTATTCAAATCTACTAACATATAAGGATTTTCCTTAAAGTTCCTCCAATCCTCCTTTAATGTCCCTTTTAAATCCTTACTAATCCGACTAAGAACACCCTGCATATTAGCTTGCCTTCCATTATGACTATCCACCCACATATAAAGTTCGTAACAGATTGAAAATTGACCACAAGCTAAAATTTGCTTAGGAATACCCTTATCCAAATCATCCTTTGAAAACCATAATGTAGAATGAAAATTAGAAGCCACATCGCTTATTCTCATTAATTCATATGCACCAGCCATCATTTTCCTTGCCTTTTCATCTTTCTTCCAAGCACCATTTGATGTCAAAGAAGATATACATGGAATAACAAAACGATTGGTCCAACGTGAGTTCAATGTAAGCATTTCTATATTTTTCTTTCTAATATGTCCCATCATTACTGTTGAAACAACCTTAGAAAAGGACTTATATCTTTTAGAAACAATTCTGAAATATTGATTAAAATCAATTTTCCAAATCAAATTAGTTGGTATATCAAATTGAGAATTCTTTTCTAAGGTATCAGGAGTTAGTTTTTTCAACATTCCTATTATAAGAAACATCAAAACGCATGCAAACATACCTCCCCAAAATAAAACAGCTCCTATTGTTTGGAAATTCTGAAAGACACCTAATACCATCAAAACAACAAGCATACTTCCCAAATTCCATTGGATTTTCATCACTGTTAAGGCTTTCAGCTTCTCTAATAGCCAAAGTCTCAAAGTTAAGCCAATATTGAACAACCAAGTTGAGCAACCTTTCTTGTCATTGCTACCATTTAATGTATCTTCACTTGCCGAAGAAGCTGCATCCGATATAATTGCAAGATCTATACCTTTAATCTTCTCATCATTCACAACAAACATCTGCCTATCAGCTTCCATCAAATAATCTATACCTTGATTATCGATGATACCACCATCCATCAACATTGTCTGCATATTACTTTGAGCAAACTCATCGTCCTCAGAATAGTCTTTGAAATCTCGAGGAAAATTTATTGGCTCAAAAGCAATTGGAAAACAAGAAGACGCTGCTAATATATCTGATAGTCTATACTTTTTTGCATTCTCTAATTTGACACATTTTACTTCATTTCCAATAGTCACATCACCATATTCTTTTTTCGCAACTTGAAAACGAAAAGGTAAAGCATTAGATATATCAGTTGCATAAGCTGCATAATGGTGTAAATGACTTTTCTGTACTACATCATATAAGGATTGAAAAGTATTTCCCTGAAAAAAGACAGAATCATATACATTACCCAATTCTTTTATGATAGATAGTTTGCTGTCATTTTTCTTCTTTGCAACATTCTGCAACGTAAACCACCAATACAGCGTCCCCACTATTTATCAGCGGGTTAGCCGTACCAGTA
>ERZ780198.554-NODE-554-length-41197-cov-9.241165_pt1 | contig 41197 bp, 36 predicted proteins | sample MGYA00510979_ERZ780198 | MGnify/ENA primary metagenome ERZ780198 (study PRJEB29588, sample SAMEA2158039) | human gut metagenome | biome: human gut; feature: human-associated habitat; material: faeces | place: Denmark | collected 2008/2010 ...
CATCATAAAGAAAGAGCAGAGACTGTAAAAGCCTCTACTCATATATTAAGAATAGGAATTTACAGCGTTTAGCCAATATCGGATTGATTGGACTGCTTTGGAAAAGTGCGGAGGAAGCGAAGAAATCGGATGATTTTACGGGGAAGATGCTGGCAAAGGTGGGATTGCTATTAGTTGCAGTGTCAGAGGTGATTCTTCTGGTTTCTGATTTGAGTGATTATAGAAAAGAGAAAATTGAGCGGGAACTTGAAGAAGATGATGAATAAACGGGTAAAGGCGCAACGTGTCGATATGGAGGGGGATATGGACAATCGAGGGGCATTATATAATCAGGAAAATTTAGAATGAAAAATTAAAGCCCTAAACAAATCAAAATGTTATCAAAGAGGAAATGATTTTGGTAAGTGCTCTGCTTGAGCGGGAAGGGGTTCTTATGAGTGAATATAATCATAAAAATAGGTGTCTTGAATGTGATGCAACAGGGGGTCATCACTATCCGGGATGTATGTATGGTCCTGTGTCAAGATTTAGCACAAAATAAAATGAGAAGTTCTGCCAGCTAAGCTGCCGGCAGAGAACATACCCTCTCATACAGTTTTTCAAAGTTGTTAGGAGACATATAGTCGCAGTGACTATGGATCCTAACGGTGTTATAAAAGGTTTCAATATACTCAAATACAAGCCTGTAGGCATGTTTGAAGTTAATGATATTAAATCTGTTAAGCCATTCTCTTTTGATTAAGGAGTGGAACGATTCGATGCAAGCGTTATCATAAGGATAACCGCTGTGAGAATAACTTCTCTGCATTGTTTCAGTGGCTTCACGCCACGCAGCTGACACATATTGACTTCCACGATCAGAATGAATAATAAGTGGCTAGTCAGTATTACGACAAGCTTTAGCTTTGTTGATAGTTTCAATAACTGTAGATACTTCCATAGTATCTGCAAGAGTCCAGGCAATGATTTTCCTGGCATATAAGTCCATTACGCAGTTGAGATATACAAATTCATCTTGGGTCCAGATGTAAGTAATGTCTGTGCACCAAACAGCATTGGACGATTCGGGTTAAACTGTTCATTGAGAACATTGTGGAGTTCTTTACTGAAATCAGAATCTCTGGTTGTGGTAGTTCAAGGTTTCGTCCATTGGGCACGAATACCCATTTCACGCATGTACTTACCAACAGTGCGTTGGCTGATGGCTTCGCCAGATTTGCGTAGTTCCTGAGAGATTTTAGGAGTGCCGTAATTCTGTTTGGAATTATCATAAATTTTCTGGATTTCCTTTTTAACAGCTGCTTTTCGCCGACAAGAAGGAGAGACCTTTCGGTTAAGAAAGGATCTATATCCAGAGCGAGACACGCCTAAAAATTTCAGCATTCCGGAGACAGAGACGCGGCGTCTAGTTACTTTGGCAGCCTCTATCTTTGCAGAAACTTCCGTATAGATAGCTTCTGTTAATCTTTTCCCAGAATGCCGATGGCTTTTTTTAACACATCAAGTGCATCCTGAGCATCACGGAGTTCACGCTTAAGACGAGCGATTTCCTTCTCTTCTTCAGAAGCGTAATTACCGGAACCGATAACGGGAATATCACCGTCGTTATCTCTGAATTGGGCTTCCCAGCGAGCAAGGGTACTGACACCGATGCCTAGATTCTTTGCACATTCAACCTGTGTAAGATCAGGATGCTCCTTGCGATAGTTGATTGCATCCAACTTGAACTGCTTGGTGTGATGAGCTGTTTGTCGTGACATAATGAGTTCCTCCATTTTCTTTATTATACAACACTTAAGGGGATATCTCATTTTGTTTTGTACTATTTAGATGCTAACACTAGAAATATAAATGAATGACAGGAGATGAGATGAAAATGAATATGAATATGATGATTTCTAGTTTATAAAAGATAGGGGACTAATAAGGGGTACTTACCTTGAATTGTATATTTTGAATTTTCTAATCCAAACACGAATGACCGTGGTCGAGTTGGCATGCTTATATAAAAAATAGGAATTTCACTTTATGAAAAAATGTGTTTAGATTTATCTGGAATTGTCTTTAATTTTCTAAAGGCTTGTGATGACTTTTGGGTGGTGCTATGATATAATTCAAATGGGTATTTATATTTTTCTTAGATGAGAAATCGATGACTTCCTGAAAGGTAAATATTATGGCAATTTCTTACAATGGTTTATGGAAAATGTTAATTGACAAAAATATGTATAAGAAGGATTTGGTAGCAAAACTTAACATAAGTTCTGCTACCATGGCAAAAATGGGCAAAGGAGAAAGTGTGTCTATGGATGTTTTGCAAAGAATATGCGAATATCTGGAATGTGACATTGGAGATATTATGAGCTTTGAAAAGGAAGGAAGTGCCAAATAATGGTTATAAATAAACATGGAAGTTTTTATTTGAGAAGTGGTTGGGGGACAAAGATCATCCAGGCGGTTAATGAGGATGAAATGATATTTACTCCGGCAAATGAAATGCAAGCGGTGGATAATCTTGGACTTGGTCGAGTAATGATAAAAGCGTTAAGATATTGGGCTGATGTTACGGGGTTGACAATTGAGCAGAAGGTTCAAGGTGGAATAAGAGAAGTAAAGACAGAGATATATAGACTGATAGATGCAAATGATCGGTATTTTCAGAAACCAGGCTCTCTGCTGTTACTCCATAGAAATCTTACCAGAAATGATGAGAGTGCAACAGCTTGGTATTGGGCATTCAATGAATTTGAAAAACAAGCATTTACTAAAGAAGAATTTGTTGATGGATTACATTCATATCTTGCTGTAAATGGAATGGCAATTAAAAAAGCAGCAGCTGATAAGGAATTTAATTGCTTCAAAAATACATATCTTGGGGAAAAGAAATTTGATATTAAAACAGTTGCTGATGAAGATACATATCCAATGCTCGCTCCGTTACATTTACTTCGGATTAATGATGAAAAGAAATATGAAAAGTGTTCTTTATCTAAAGCTGATATTCCATTGTTGATTTTGGTTTATGCCATTGCGATGGATAATCCGGAAGAAAGTTCAACTGGTGGACAGATTAGTATTGATACGTTGATGGAAGATAAAAAACAGGTTGGAAAATACTTTGGCATCAGATATTCAAAATTAATTGAAATGCTTATGGAAGCCGAGAATAAGCAGTTACTTACATTAAATAATAATTTTGGTAACAGACACATAGAATTTGCAGACATTCAATACACACAATTGTTGGATGAATATTATACGGAATAGAGGATAATAAATGAATTACACAAAGTTAATTTCAAAGAAAAAACAATACAAGTATTCCGTTAATATCTGTCTTGATTTGCGTGCAGAAGAACGTCTGGCTGATTTTATTCCCAACCTTACAACGACAGAGATTATTAGAGAATACCTAGGTGGAATTATCAGAGGAAATGCTGACACACATTCACGCATTTTATATGGCTCTTATGGTACAGGAAAATCCCATTTACTTACAGTAATGAGTGCTGTGCTTGGACATATAAATACAGGGGGCAAAGGATTTAAGTCATTTACACAACTGATTTCTAACTATGACAAGGAACTAGCATCAGATATTCGTACATTTGCTAAAGAAGAAAAACCTTATATGGTTGTTCCAGTGTATGCGGACTACGATGATTTTGGAAAGTGTATTACATTCTCATTAAAAAAGGAATTTGAGAGAAATGGTATTACTGTATGCTTTAAAGGTTACTATGATGAAGCACTTATGCTATTGAAAAAGTGGATGGATGGAGAAGTGTCTTCAGTCAGACTAGAGGAAGAATGCTCTAAACAAAATATTAAAGTTAAAGACTTGAAAAAAGGATTATCTACATATGATGAATCGTATGAAAAGATATTTAATGCTATTTATGCAGGTATGACTTATGGCGCAGTATTTAATAGTACTGCCGGTAACCTTATTGATAATTTAAATGCAGCAAATGAGGCAGTTAAGGAGAAGTTTCGAGGAATAGTCATTATTTTTGATGAATTTGGAAGATATGTTGAGGATTATGGCGAGACATTAAAGGTTAAAGCTGTACAGGACTTGGCGGAGTATTGCGACCATTCTGGTTATGACAATTATACAATTTTGGTGTCGCATAAAACATTGACATTGTATACATCTGCGATGAAGAAAAGCATTAGTGACGAATGGAAGAAGGTAGAAGGTCGATTCAAGCCTACTTCTATTAATGTGAAATATGATCAGTGCTTGTCCTTGATTGGACATATTATTCCAAAAACAACTCAGTGGAAGAACTTTAAGACAAAATTTGATAAAGAGTTAAACAATTTATATAACCAGGCATGGGACTTCAAGGGATTTATGTTACCTCCTGAATCAGAGGGAGAGAATCCATTTGAAAATGGATATCCGCTTCATCCAATCACATTATTTGCTCTTGATAGGTTGTCAAAGAAGGTTGCACAGAATGAAAGAACATTCTTTACATATCTAGCAGGTGATGAAGAGAATTCCTTGTTTTCCCAGTTGATGAAATATGACCTGGATGAGTTCCATTTCATTGGACTTGATGCAATATATGATTATTTTGAAATCAATCTCAAAGTATTCAAGACAGATGAATCATACGATGTATATAAGAAACTGCAATATGCTTTAAGCAAACTTGGATTAGATGAAGCTGGATATCAGACAAAAATATTAAAAGCAATAGCTGTGGTAAATATTATATCTGATATGGATTCCCTTATTGCTGACACGGAAACACTTGCAAGCGTTATTGATGGTAATTCGAAGGATGTACAGCTGGCAATCAGCGAACTTGAAAAGAAGAAGATTATAAAATTCATGCGTCAGTATGGATATTACGATTTCTTTGATAGCAGTATTTTTGACTTAGAAGCAATGATTGAGGAACAGGTTGCTGGCGTCAGCGATGAGATGGTTATAAGTATTCTCAATGAGAAGTTTACCGATTTCGCATTATATCCTTACAGATATAATGAGCAGTTCCGTATGAACCGAGTTTTTGTTCCTACATTTGCACGCAAAGCTAATCTTGTTAAGAAAACTTTCCAGAATAAGCTGCCTAAATATTATGATGGTGCAGTTATGTTTGTACTTGATGCTCAGGCGGATGAGGAAGAATACAAACAAATCGAGAGCATGCCAGAAAGGACACTACTTATTGTAAACGGTAAGTCAAAAATTCTTGAGGAAGAGGTTAAGAGATATATTGCAGTTCAGTACTATTATTCAAAAAAAGATGAGCTTGCAAAGGATGATCCGACAGTAGTTAATGAACTTTCGTTATATCTTAATGAGCAGGAGTCAATTGTATCAGAGTTGATAAGAAAGTGGCGTTCACTCCAATTTCAGGGAACATTTGTAATGCTGAATGGCATTGTACAAGATATTTCTACTGAGAAGGAACTTTCAAATATCCTTTCAGACATAATGGATGAAGTCTTTGGACGCACATTAATTGTTAATAATGATTTATTAAATAAAAATGTACTTTCAGGAGCAATAAAACAGGCAAGAAAGAAAGCACTAGAATATATCATGTGTCAAAAAGATGTATATGCAGAATGTGGCTATCTTTCACCTGAGTTCAATATCATAAGGGCAGCACTTTCCAAGAATGGAATTATTCCGAATGAAGAGGTAGAGAATCCCGAGTATAGAATGGCCGCCAATAGCCTTAATACATTTGAGGATGGAATTGTTTCTGGCGTGCCTTTGATGGAGGTAATATTCAATAAGCTTCTTGAGGCTGAAAGCGCAAGGATGCCATTGAGTGAGCTATATAAATTGCTTAAGGGAGAACCATTTGGTTTAAGAGATGGATATATTCCGGTCCTCGTAGCGTATGCACTTAGGAGATACCAGAATGTTTCAATCTATTTCCATGGAAATGAACATTCCTATACTGTAGATGAGCTTGTTAAGGCACTAGAGGAACCTGAAAATTATACTCTTTTTATATGTAATTGGAATGAGGAAGAAACTGAGTATATTGAAGCATTAGAAAAAATGTTTAGCAATTATCTTCCAGATGGAGATGGATTGAACAGACTGGAAGAATTATTTAGGGCAATGAATGCCCATTATGCATCTATTTCAAAGAGTGCACGCACAACAGAGGTGTATGTTTCCGATATAGCGAAGGCATATAGAAAGATAATGAATTTATCTTACAAAGATTATAACGGCTTTTTCTTTGAAACATTGCCATCACTGAATAGTAATCTTCAGGAGCTGGTTATTCAGATATCCAATATTAAGAATGAATTGGAGTCTGTGAGCGAAAAACAATATGTGAGAGCTCTTAGAGTAGTAAAACAAGTATTTAACGTAGATGAAAATGAGGATTTGCTGACAACACTACACGTACTTTATGTGGAGAGTTGGGAAGTAAAGGGTCAAAGAGCATTTGATTATACAACAAATGGAGTTCTTGACCTTGTTTCTAAAGCCAGCGATTATACGGAAGAAGATTTTGTAAATGAATTAGCTAAAGCCGTTACGGGATTTGAATTGAGTTATTGGTCTGATAACAAGATTAATGACTTTGAAGAAATTCTCAGAGATACAGTCCATAGATTATATGAATATGATCCAACAGATGGTCTACAGGAAGGCGAAATGAAAATTACGATTGAATCTGCTGATGGTAATCCGGTCATTTCTCAATTCTCACAAAGTGAATTGTCATCAACCGGTCAGATGATGCTGAATAAGATGAAAAGTACTTTAGGAAATTTTGGTGGCTCTATAAGTTATGAAGAAAAAATAGCTATCCTGGCACAGATTTTGAAAGAAATTATTAACTAGGAGTGACAATCTATGATTTATTGGTGCAAAAAATGCAAAACCCCTATTTTTGATAAAGGTTTGCATAGCTGCTCCTGTGATGGGAAAATTACAAAAATATCAGAAAGCTCAATATGTAATCCGGTATTTAAACAGGAGAAGAAATTACTGGAGAAAATCATGGACTGTGACCTTGGAGAAGAAGCTATCTGGTATCTGGGAGCTAGTAAATATCTGATAGGTGAGAAAATAGTAAAGGTACCTTACAGAGAGTGGTATAAACAGAAAAAACATCTGAAAATTGCAGAAGAATTACGCTGTGATATAGAGATTGAGCGTGATTATAGTCCCTACATGGCAGTTGTGAGAGCTAATGAGAAATATCTTAATAATATTATTTACGAGGCAGAACAGTATATTGTTCAAACATTGGATAAATATCGGTCAGATAATTATATACCAACCGTTTCGTTCTCAGGAGGAAAAGACTCTTCTGCTGTAAGCAGGCTTGTTATGGATGCATTACAAGATAATTCTGTAATCCATATGTTTGGAGACACAACATTGGAATTTCATGAAACATACATCTATGTTAATGAGAAGTTCAGAAGAGAGAATCCAAGGGTCCCGATGATTCCGAGTGAGACGGAAAATGATTTTTTTAAGATGTGTAAGGTGTTTGGACCTCCAAGTCAGCATGAAAGATGGTGCTGCACAATATTTAAGACAAGTAATCTGAACAAGGAATATGAAAATCTGCCAGGCAATAGTTTAACCTTTTTGGGAATTAGACATAGCGAGTCGGTTGCTAGAGCTGGATATGACAGAACACAGGAAACATCAAAGATTTCTTCACAGGTAAATGCGATGCCAATTATCGAGTGGAAAGATTATGATGTTTGGCTGTACATTTTGGCAAAAAATCTGCTCATTAACGACTGCTATCAGTATGGTTATAAACGAGTTGGTTGTTGGTGTTGTCCAAATAACTCAGATTGGTCAATGATGCTTACGGAAATCTATCATCCAGACGATATGCAACGCTGGAAAGACATGGTTTATGAATTTGCTGAGCGTACCGGAAAAACGGACCCCGATGATTATTATGAAGAAGGCAGATGGAGAACGCGAAGAGGCGCAAGTGGATTAAAGGTTAAAAATGTTACCATTACTGACACAGCATGCAACCTTTCAGACAGAGCACGAAATGTCATCGTAGAGAAACGTCTTCAAAAGGATGTTATAGAGTTACTTAAACCACTCGGGGATTTGAAAATTGTTGAAAAAAAGGATGCCACATATATTCAGATTTTTGATAATGATAAATCTGGTGAATATAGAAAGATTTGTGAACTTATCATTACTTATGGAACTACAGTTATTAAGGTTCTTCCGGAGGAAAGAATAGATGCGACAAATTTGGTAAATAGAATTAAATGTCAGATGAGAAAGTATCAGTTCTGTATTAGATGTTCTGCTTGTGATTCAACATGTCCACATGGGGCAATAGATACCATTCATGGTAAATACACAATAGATGAGAATAAATGTAAGCACTGCAAACACTGTATAGCAAAGTTCTATAACGGCTGTATCACGTGTGATGTTCTATCATCGAAGAAAGGCTCTCAATGATATATTTTGATAATGCAGCCACAACTAAATATAAGCCTGAATCTGTATATGAGGCAGTAAACTTCTATCTAAAGGAGATTGGAGTCAGTCCAGGTCGCGGTAGTTATGGCTTAGGAATTGAAGCATCTAGAATGTTATATAAGTCACGTTGTTCAGTAGGCAAGTATTTTGGCATGAGTAGACCCGACAAGGTTGTTTTTACTAAGAATTCAACAGAGGCAATTAATCTATTCTTTAATGGTTTCTTGCACCAAGGCGATCATGTGATTATTTCTTGCTATGAACATAATGCAGTTTTAAGACCAATACAAAAACTGAAAGAGCAAGGAATAATTGATTACTCCATTATCCAGAGGGATGATTTGGTTTTATCTGCGGAGGATTTATATCAAAAATATGCTAAGGCAAATACAAGGCTATTAGCGTTAACGCTTGCGAGTAATCTGACAGGAAGAATTGTTTTCAGAGATGATATTTACTTATTTTTTCATGAAAAGGGAGTTACCACATTTGTTGATTCATCGCAGGGAGCAGGCAAGATAAGGCTATCAATGAAAGACCAGAAAATAGATTTTTTGGCTTTTACAGGGCATAAAGATTTAATGGCTGTACCTGGTGTAGGTGGGCTCTGCTGCGAATCAGAGGAACACATAGAGCCATTTGTACAAGGCGGTACAGGTATTCATGGAGAGAAATATACTAATCCGGACATATTCCCAGAGGGATATGAGGCAGGAACATTGAATATGCCTGCAATTTGGAGCGTACATGCTTCTATTGATTATCTGAATGAACATTTCGGCGAAATCAGTGAAACAGAAAAGAAACTAATGACTCATTTAATGGATGGCTTGAGGAAAATTGAAGCAGTTACAGTTTATGATGAGGAATTCTTAAGAGTTTCAACGTGCAGCATAAACGTAAAAGGTATAGCTTCTGATAAATTAGTGGCATTATTGGATAAAAATGGGGTTTGCGTTAGAGGTGGAATTCATTGTGCAATCATAGCACATGAAGCAATTGACACAGTTTCAACAGGTACAGTACGATTGAGCTTGAATTATATGAATAACGAGCAGGAGATAGATGAGGTTCTGGATATTTTAAGAAATGTAGGTGATTAAATGCATATTGTTTTCTTTAGTACAAGTAATGTGTTTAGAGCAGAAGAAATACTAAATGATGCAAAAATAGAGTGTAAGGTTGTGCCTACTCCGGTTACAGATAAGGCGTATTGCGGAGTTTGTATTGAAACGGAGGTTAAGGCAGCAAAAGACCTTATGGAAGATATGGAGTATGAAATCGTAGAGTAATTCTATTTTGGAGGGAGGAGGTGATAGTTTGTCTTTCAAAGATCTTTCATTATTAAAGCATTATAAAACATATAAAAATAATATTGTAAAAGAATTTTATACACCAGTGCTAAAACAAGCAGTTTTATATCAAAGAGCTGTTGGATTCTTTTCATCTACTGCGCTTATTGATTTGACAAAAGGAATTTCCGGAATGATTAAAAATGGTGGAAAGATACAATTTATTGTATCTCCATTATTATCACAGGAAGATATAGACGCAATTAATAAGGGGTATGAAAAGAAAAAAATAATTGGCGAAGCATTGATGCGTGAGTTTCGAGAACCTGAAAACTATTTTCAAGAAGAAAGATTAAATTGGTTAGCCTATTTGATAGAAGAAGGATTTTTGGAAATAAAAGTTGCGCTTACTCCTCCGAATAAAGAGATGGGTATGTACCATGAAAAGGTTGGAATTGTCACGGATGAATTTGGAAATAGAATTGTATTTACAGGTTCACTTAATGAGACTCTCAATGCCTTTCATAACAATTACGAATCCATTGTTGTATTTAATTCCTGGGAAGAATCGAAAGAATACGCCGATGAAATGCAGAAAGATTTTGAAACACTCTGGAATGATGAAGATGGTGATTTGGAGATAATAGAATTTCCTGATGTTGTTAAGGAAAAATTTAGAGTAAGAAGAAAAGAAAAGCTAAACCTTGATATTGATGAGGAAGAAGAAAATAATCCTCAGCATAAGGTTAAAAAGGGAATACCACATATTCCAGCTGGTTTCAATTTAAGAGAATATCAAACTGATGCGATAGAATCTTGGAGAGAGCATGGCTATCATGGAATTTTTGATATGGCGACAGGTACCGGTAAGACTTATACAGGATTAGGTGGTGTTGTTAGACTTTTTGAAGAGAAAAAACGTCTGGCAATAATTATTGTTTGTCCATATCAGCATTTAGTTGAGCAGTGGGTAGAAGATATAGAGTTATTTAACATGACTCCAATTATCGGCTATTCTGCATCTAAACAGAAGAACTGGAAGAAACGTTTGGAAAATGATGTTTTAGATTTTTCCATAGGAATTATTGATACATTTTGTTTTGTCACAACAAATGCTACATACGCAACAAAGTTTGTTTCTGACCTGATGGGACAGCTTGGAACGGGCACATTACTTTTGATAGATGAAGCACATAATTTTGGATCGCCGAGTTTGAAAAAAAGACTGTATCCGAATATAGATTATCGATTAGCGCTATCCGCGACGCTTGATAGACATGGAGATGAGGAAGGCACACAAGCCTTAAAAGATTACTTCGGAGAGAAGTGCATTGAATATGATCTTAATAGAGCAATAAAAGAAAAAAAACTCACTCCATATTATTATTACCCAATCGTTGTGCATTTGAATGATGAAGAAATGGAGAAGTACAAAGAAATTTCATATCTTGCAGCTAAAGAATGCCATAAGGATAAGAGAGGCAAGCTAAATATTACCGAAAAGGGTAAGAGACTTCTGCTTCAAAGAGCGTGTATTGTGGCTGGTGCAAAATCTAAATTAGATGCGCTGCGAGAATTGATGGTAAAGTATAAAGAAGATACTCACATGTTGGTATATTGTGGAGCTACAAGAGTACAGACTTTTGAGTCGGATAGTTCTGAAGATGATGAAGATGGAGAACGCCAGATAGTTGCAGTATCTAAAATACTTGGAAATGAATTTGGTATGAAAGTTACTCATTTTACAGCCAAAGAATCTGCTGAGGAAAGAGAAGTAATTAAAAGAAGATTCTCAACAGCTGAACCATACCAGGCTATAGTTGCCATTAAATGTTTGGATGAAGGTGTAAATATTCCCAGTATAAAAACAGCATTTATCTTGGCAAGCACAACAAATCCCAAAGAGTATATACAACGACGAGGACGTGTGCTGCGCTTAGCAAAGGATAAGCCATATGCGGTAATATATGATTTTGTTACATTGACAGGACCTGTGGATGAGGTTAATCCGTATAGCCCAAGCTATAATTGTGAAAGAGCCTTAGCGAGAAGGGAACTGTTAAGAATAAAAGAATTTGGAGAGATTGCTCTAAATTCGAGAGATTCTGATGATTTAATCAATGATTTGGAATGTGCATATTCTATAACCACTGAAGAATTAGAGGGGAGCTACGATGGCGATGAATTTGAATGATAAAAATGTAGATGAGAAAAAGCTTAATACGATTAAGTTAAGAGTTCTTGAAGCAGAAACTGATAATATAGTTAAAAGGGAATCAAAGGCAGCTATGATTGATAAAATTTATAAGCTGATTATGCAGGAGGTGGACAAGAAATGATTATTCATAAGCTTGAAATGTACAATTTCAGACAGTATATCGACCTCCAGGAAGTGTCTTTTTCTACAGATCCAGAGAAGAATGTTACGGTACTAATTGGTGTTAATACTTCTGGTAAAACAACAATTATCAGAGCATTCGAGTGGTGTTTATACGGTAAGAATGGTTTCGAGGATCCGGTTCTCATTAATAGTGAAGTCCGAGATAATATGAATGTTGGTGATACACAGGAAGTGTGGGTGGCTGTTACATTTTCGCATGAGGACTCAAATGGGCAGAAGATGTATACCTTAAAACGTAAGTTTACATACCTGTGTAATGAGAGAACTAAGGCGGAAGGAAAACTAGTTGTTGGTTTAAATAAAAAGCCAGAGGAAGATTTGACATTAACATATCTTCAGGCAGACGGTCAAACAAAGACAGCCATCAGAAGAGAGAATATTTCAGAATCTATCGATAGAGTCCTTCCACAAGATCTTTCGGATTATTTCTTCTTTGGTGGAGAGCGAATTTCTGGAATTGCTAACAGAACAGATTTATCAAAGGCTGTACGTGGATTAATGCGACTGGATGTTTTAGAAAATGCTCGTGATCATATAAAGGAAGCATTGAAGAAATTTTCGAGCAGTATTGATACATCTGGTGATTCTAAAGCACAAGCAGCGCAAGCAAGTCTAGAGACGGCAAAGAAAAAACTTCAGCAGTATATTGAGACGCGTGATAATGCGCAGGCTGAAATGGAACATTATCAGCAGCAGGAAAATGAATATAATGTTGAGCTTTCAAAGAGTAACGTTGAGCAGGTAAAGAAGGCAAAGGCGGAACGTGATAGAATTGCCAAGGCTATATCGAACGAGGAAATACGTTTAGAGAATGCAATAAGAGCCTATGTGGATTTGTTTAATAGAAGACCGTATGCATTTTTCGGTATGCCAGCGATTAAGAAGTCGTTGGAAATACTTCAAAATGTAAATGATCAGGTTGAGTGCGTTCCAGGAATGAATCAGGATTCTATTGATTATTTGATTAAGCGAGGTACATGTATCTGTGGCACTCATTTGGATCCGGGAAGTCAACCTTATCAGTTTGTGATGCAAGAACGTAGAAAGCTTCCACCGGAAACTATCGGTGCTGTCGTAATGAACTATAAGAATAAAGCGGAAGGTTATTTGTCTGGTAGCGAATCCTTCTTCCCTGACTTGGAAGAGAAATATAAGGAAATCCGTGGAATTCAGAGACATATTGGCGAACTTCAAGACGAAGCAGAAGAACAGTCAAAACTTATAATTGATGATACAGATGCTAAGGCAATTGAAGGCAAGAGAAGAGATGCTCACACTAAATATATTGAAGTTAAATCAGATTATGATCAGGCAGTTAGAGATATTGGCGGATGTGAGCGTGATATAAGAAACTGTGAAGATGCAATTGCAAAATATGCAAAGAGCAGTACGAAAAATCGTCGACTTGTTAGATATATTACATATGCAACACTGGTACAGGATTGGCTGACAGAGACATATCAAGAAAAAGAAGTTAAGGTTAGAACGGAATTACAGCAGAGAGTTAATGATAATTTTGCAAAGATGTATCATGGCGAACGTTCTATCTCTATAGATGATAAATATCGTGTAAGATATGCTGATGTAACCACCGAAGAATCTGATGGTTTAAAAGCTGTTAAGAGTTTTGCATTTATTGCAAGTCTTGTTTCAATGGCAAAGGATAGAATCTTAGACGATGAAGAAATGCAATTGGGGCAGGTATATCCTTTAGTAATGGATGCGCCGTTCTCAAATGTGGACGAAATTCATATTGATAATATTTGCAAGATTCTTCCTAAAACTGCAAACCAGATTATTATGGCTGTAATGCAAAAAGACTGGGAGTATGCATCAATTAATCTTGGGCAGTTTGTTGGTCAGAGCTACACAATTACCAAAGACAGAGATGCTGACGGTAAAGAAATTGATACCGTTACACATATCAGATAGGAGGAATGAGAAATGTTTAATACAAATTTTGATATTACAGGAATCCATGCCAACTATCTTAAGGATTTGTGTGAGTTGCGTGGAAATGTTGCAGATAAAGATCAGCATAATAACTTTAAGGTTTTTAAGGCGTATATTGATGCGTATATATTATGTCCACTTATTGGATATCAGTATAGCCGTAAAGGTAAAATGGGAAGTGCTACTGATGGGGATGTGGGTATTTTAGCTGAGCAGATAATCAAAAGAAGTCAGGAACTGAAATATGTTTATCAGATTTTGATGTTGGTCGATGAAGAGTCTGAACCTGATGAGGAAAAGCGTATTTATAGAGCGTTCAATTTCTCTGAGAAAACGGATGAGGATAAGGCTATGGTTGCAGAAAATATGCGCATTTTTAATGAGTATTTTCTCGGTGGTGTTGAAGTGCTGTACGAGCAATTTGTAAAAGAATGTATTGATCGAGATCAATATCTTCTTAAGATGTATCAGTTTACAAAGAAGTTTAACGAGGAGCAAGATGGTGACGCGTTAAAGGCTGGTATTGATAAAATATTAAATAAATAAGGATGAGGGATTATGGGTTACTATGATGACGGTTATGAGGAACCATATGATGGTTACGAAGAACGCATAGAACCAGTAAACCTTGTAGCCGAAGGGTGCACGGAAAGAGATATTACGGATGCTTTGTTAGCAACAAACCTGATTTCTGAAAAAAAGCCTAAACTAATATGTAACATGGAAAAGTTGGTTTATGTTCACGGGGATCCTAACCAAGTGTATTCACCAGCAGAAATTCAATTTACGGAAAGTATTGATAAGGTTTATGTGTATTCGGACTTCTTTATGAATCTTAACAAAGGAAGTATGGCTTGCAGGGTTATAGCAGCAAGAATTTGCTGTAATGGTCACAATGCGCTCAAAGCATGTGTTTCTTTTGAAAAGATTATTGATAAGGCATTAGATGGCTTTAATATATTTTTCTTTGTTACGGATGAGAGTGTTTTGTTTGGATGCAAAATATTTAATAAGACTGGAAAAAGTGACTGTACATTATCAAGACCGATTATGACTCAATTGGAATTTGAGCAGATTCAAGATGAGCTTTCATTCCTGGCGAACTCAGATGAGTTTGTGGATTTCTATAATTATTATTGTCGAACTATTACTTGTGGCAATTCTCAGGATGATGATTATGAAATGTTGATAGCTAAAAGAAGAGGATTGCAGTTTGATTATTTAGAGGAGATGGATGATATTGGTAGAGAACTTGGCGTTGATATGATACGTGAAAAAGAGAGATATCGCCAAATGTTTGAGGAAAATCCGGTAGCATCTTTTGCCACTCTATTAGAAGAAGTAGAGGATAGTTTATCATTTATTAAATCCAATAGAGTAAACACATATGAAATTTTATTTGAGGCTGACGAGATGATACGTCAGGCAGAGAAAGCAGAGGCAGAGAATGAAAGACTTGCTGTCCAAGCTGCGCTGGAAAATCCAGTTTCTGATGATGGTCATGATACAGAGGCAGAAGCATTATTGGATGATCCTGAAGAGATGATTAAACTATTAAAGAAGAGAAGGGGAATATAGATGGCTGGTTTTGATTTGAAGGAAGGGATGTATGAAGCACGAAATGCCTCATACGATGAGCTGTGGTCTGCTTTTGCATGTGTTTTTTCTTCAAAATCTAGAAATGATTCAAGCTATAAGTTTGGATTCCTTAAGTCAATCATTGATAATTTATATAATGTTGATTCCAATCTGAAGTTGTCGTTTGATCAGCTGTTTAGTAAGTTTTGTGAAATATATTGGAATCTAATCCTCAAGCATGGATTGCGACAGAAAGCTGCAACTAATGGTAATAGGGAAACTTATCTGGAACAGGTACTTCATTCAGCGGCAGAAAAATACAAAATTCTGGAGCCGATACCGTATGAGAGCTTAACGACAGAGATGATGTTAGATATTTCACATAAAGTAAAAGTGAAATGCAAGAAGTATGTGGTAGGGGCACTCTTCGAAGATACAAACAGACTGTTTTATTCATTTTCAAAAAAGGGGGAATGGATTCAAATTAATCCTGTAATGTATGAATTTGTGTGTAGGCACAAGGTAGTTATTGAGAAACTCAATTACTATGAATGGGCTCGCTTCTTGGAAAGAGTAAATGAGGAAACAGTTGCCGTTAAATTATTGGATAAAATAGATGAAAGTGCCAAGAGGAATAATTTGGAAATGTACCGGCAGATTCTATATGAAGAATTTGAGAGTAGGGTTTGTTTTTATTGTGGAAAACAGTTAAGTCCTGACAGAATAGATGTAGATCATTTTATACCATGGTCTTTTATTAAGGACGATAATCTTTGGAATCTTGTACTGGCATGTCCAACTTGCAATAGAAAGAAAAATGATAAGCTACCAACGACGGATTATCTTACGACACTTGTTCAGAGAAACCAGCGCATTTTAATAGAAGCACACAGACCTGAAATGAAAAATTATCGGGATCAAATGATAAGTTATGTTTATAACTGGGCAAAGATAAATGGTTATGATAAGATTTGGCAACCGGAAGGTAGAAGGGAGTCTGTTTAGCATGTCAGAAAGTAATCTGCAGAGAAAATGGGTAAGAGAGGGAGTTGTTATCCTTGTAACAGAATATTTTAGAACAAAGAGTTTGTCGTTTGAAGAAATATTAAAGACTCAGTAGATGATAAGTGTTTTTCTGTGTAAGAGAGAAGAAATTTTAACTGAAGAACTGGGGTCGGAAATTTTTAGAGATTATGTGGGGATTCGAATACAGTCTGGAAGAATATGATGTTTGGATCTAGATACGCATTATTTTGGTATGCAAGGAACAAAACTCCAAAAGCAAATTGTGCAAGAATACTTGGTTAATCTATGGAAATTGATAGCGGAGGCTGAGCAAATATATGCAAAGTATGAAGGAGAAAACAATTGATTTTTATAATATAAATGCGGCTTCATATTTTAATAGTACAGTAGGAGATATGTCAGAAGCATATATTCGTTTTATTAAGTTTGTGAAGCCACAAGGCTTAATAATGGATATAGGAGCTGGTAGCGGACGAGATATTAAGCATTTTATGAAAGCTGGTTTTGAGGTCTATGGTATTGATGCTTCTGAAGAATTGTGTAGGATATCTACAGAATATACAGGTACAATCATTAGATGTCAGAAAATCCAGGACTGGAAACCACGCATACAATATGATGGTGTATGGGCAAATGCGTCTTTGATGCATTTACCACTTAAAGATGTTGATATTTTTATTCAGCGACTTCCAAGGATACTTTCTGAAGCCGGGGTGCTGTATATTTCCTTGAAGGAAGGTTTGTGTGAGGGGATAGATGAAGAAGGACGGTATTTTAATGGGCTATCTATTGATGGCATTAGTAGTGCTTTATCAACTGTTAAGGAGTTTTCAATATTAGAAAGCTGGGTTTCTGAGGATACATTGTCAAGAGGAAATATAAAGTGGAGAAATATCATTATCGGAAAACAAAGGAGAAACGAACATGAATCTGAAGGATGCAGGAATTTATGATTTGACCAATATTTTTAAGGGAGAAGCAACTATAGCACATGCTTCATCGCAGGGAGGAGTTATTAATAATACGCCAAGGCTTATTAATATCCCAGCATATCAGAGACCGTATAGATGGAAAACTGATAATATAATAAGGTTGTTTCAGGACTATGATGAAAATAGTGAAGAATATTTCCTAGGTTCAGCTGTTGTAGTAGAAAAAAAGAAGGCAGATGGGAGTATGGAATTCGACGTTGTAGATGGACAACAACGATTAACAACGTTATATTTATTAAACTATGTACGTTATTTGCTCAGACGAGAATATACTTTAGAAAAACTTTCAAAACCATATCAGCCAAAAGCGAGTGAGTATTGCACAGAACTCAAGAAATGTTACGTAAACTTAATTGGTAAAAATGAAGCGCCATTTAATGCAATTTTGTCTAAAATAGAGGAGTTGATGGAAAATGAGACACTTGATCAAAATGAAAGGGTTGAACAGCTTGTTTCGTGCTATAAGGAACAATTGTGTATTCCTGAAGTAAAAGCAACGCCACAAGAAACTCTTGAAGAAAGATTAAGGCAAGCACACTTGTTTTTTGATGGAGAACAGCTTTGTCTAAAATATTCGCGTGCACGTTATGATACAGTTTTAAGAAATGCGTTATGTACAGTTTATTTGAAAAATGTGCAAGATACAACTTCTTATAAGCTAGATACCATATTGAATAATGATGATGATCAGTTTTTAGCGAACTATTTAGATGCCTTGAGAACGATATTAGAGGAAATATGGAAAAGAGCAAAACTAAGCGTGGGAAATGCTAGGGCTGGAATAACGGAAATCTGCGAAAAGGCCATCGAGCTTGCTGATGGTATAATCAGAAACATGTCATTGTGTATAGTACTTACAGAAAATGAAAATGATGCCAATAAACTATTTGAGGTATTAAATGATAGAGCTTTGGAAGTAGAGGATCTTGAACTAATAAAAAATCATTTTTATAAGGAATACTGTACAAAATCTTCCGATTCAGATAGGCAGAAGGATATTAGAATTACTGAATTAGATAAATTATGGGCGGACAAAATATTTTGTGGTAATGGAGAGTTTACAAATAGGCTGATTTCATATTTAACCGCAGTTTTCTTTACATGCGATAAGGAACTAGGATATAAAGATGATGCCAAATTAAAGGATGCAATTGAGAAAAATTATTCTTCCAAGATTTATCCTGTTGGAGGAAAAGCATACACATATGAAAATATCTTAGAAGACTTTAATACATATTATGCTGTTAAAATGATACTTGATTTATTTGAAGTTAAAGCACAAAAGCGGAATGAAGTATCGTTAAAAGCAGAGCAAGAAAGAAAATCGATTACTTATAAAGCAATGCATTTACTAAATGCATTGAAATATCATGCGGTTATTCCGGCACTTACAAATGTTATTATTTCTTCATATGCAAAAGATCACTCTTTAACGAATAGTAATTTTGAAAGTAATTTTAAGAATTATATCAAAGGGTTGATTGAAGATCAAGAACATGTAAAAGGTGAATATAAAAAAATTCACCAGTGTGCGTATATGTTGTGGGTGGCAGCGATAAAAGGAAAAGACTACGTAATAGCGAGGTCAATTGCAAAAAGAATAATAACTAAGTACGGACATGTTGGATTTAGTGATGACAATATGGATTTTCAGGGAACTGAGATAAACGAGCTGGATACGGAACTTGATAAATGGCTTAATGATTGGACTTTTTCTGGAGGTAAAACATTTGCAATTAAAATTTTGCTGTTGAATTTATTGTTAACTCAGCGAAATGATGTGCCCAATGCATATAAAGCAAGTTCAGTAACGCTTAAAGTTGCTGCTTTGGCGTATAATTTGGATGCAGGAAAACTACAATTAGATCACCTGGAAGCAAATATAGTAAATCCTGCAGCACCTCAATCTTATTACTTATCTCATGATTCTGAAAAAAGACAAAAAGACGTGAATGGATATATTGGTAATTTCATGATTTTGGATGCAATAGATAATAATCAAAAGAATAATGTTCCACTTTGTAATGCGATGCAGTATTATTCTAGGATAAAAACAAGTTGGCTGATTGAAGATATCAATAACATGATAGCTGATCCATTATATTTCGATGGGCAGACGAAGGTACCTAGAGAAGAATTCTTTATTGAAAGAAGCAGGCGATTAAAGAAATATTTTAAGGCATATTTAGGAAAACAATTGGATGATAAGGTGGTTACTATAGATTTTTAATCAAGCAGCAATAAATACGATAGCAGCGTGTGTATAGAATAAAGTTAGAAAGGTAGGTGTTTACATGCGTTGGTTCGACTATTATGAAAAATAAATGACGTGTCTGCAAGCAAGATATCCTCTCTTAAGGATATGGGAGCTCCGGATGAAATGGTCGACGCACTTAACATCATCGTCTTTGAGGACGAGAAAGGAGCTGCTAGATTCTTTAATAGGGCTTTGCTGCATGGAGTAAGGTTTTCAGGAGAGAATCTTGTGGAAAGCGTTGACTTGTGTGTAGAGAAAAGCTTTATGAAAGCATTGTATTAATCTGCGGATGTGTTTACTGCACGGGATTTAGACGAGCTGTACGGTTGCGGTGATGACGAGCTCATCATTGATTGGGCAAAGCAATGTAAGATATCTGCTCCGGCGAATCTTGCTGATGAGTATTAGGAAGAGCTATGTCCTGATATCAGTACGCCGATTTCATAACACAGATTCTATGATGCTGGAAGATGGTAATAAGGCGAGTATCTATAATGGGGAGTAGGTTCCAGGTTTTAAGGACATCCATACAGGTAAGATAGAAGAAGTAATGTTGATTAAAAAGCTGTCAGACATTTATAACTTTTAAGAAAATATACAGAGAGGAATTGCCGTACAATGACGGCAATGTTTACAAAGCATATGATGAAGAAATGGATTGTACTTTCTACGATATTGACTGCGGATGTGCATTCAGAAAGAAAAGGTCTAATGCAAAACTGGCTTGCCTGAGGTTGGATGACGAGAAGATATTTTATGTGTAGAAGCAGCGTTATCTAACCGGTGCTGCCTTTGAGAGTGGTTATGATATTTTCACGGATGATTTTGAGGAGGCTTTAATATGGACAGGAATAAATGGCTTGACGGCATGATGGGACTTATTGTAGGGGACGCGTTAGGCGTTCCGGTACAATTTATGGAAAAAGAAGAAATTATCTCAAGGGAAAACGGACCGGTGAAGGGGATGGAATCCGGCGGCGTATATGATATGCCTGCAGGGACATGGTCGGACGACGGAAGCATGGCGCTTGCCACTCTTGACAGCATTGTGAAAAATAAGGGAATCGATTTGACGGACATTATGGAATGTTTCTGTAAGTGGGAGCTGGAAGGAGAATATACACAGTATGGGGAAGCTTTTGACCAGGGGAATACCTGCACGGAAGCCATCTACCGTTATGTAAAAGATAAGAATATTGCCACCTGCGGATGTACGGACGAAAATTCCAACGGTAACGGCTCCTTGATGAGGATCCTTCCGGCGTGTATATTTCTGTCATTGGATCAGGAGACTTCGGAAGAGGATAAGATGGAACTGATTCATAAAGTGTCCGGATTAACGCATAATCATCCAAGAAGCAAAATAGCATGTGGATTATATTATGCAATGGTTGATGCGATACTTCATTTTGGGGATAAATCGTCATTGAAGGACATTTTGCAAACAGGTATTGATAACGGGTTAAAGTATTATGGCGGGAACAGGGAAAATTATTATGAAATGAAACATTTTACAAGGCTGTTCCGACTGGAGGAACTTCAACAGACTTTGGAAGAGGATATGAGAAGCGGCGGTTATGTGATTGAAACCATCGAAGCAGCGGTATGGTGCCTGATTACCACGGATTCTCTAAGAGAGTGTTTATTGAAAGTCGTGAATATGGGAGATGATACAGATACCGTGGCGGCTGTTGCCGGTGGACTTGCCGGACTGTATTATGGTATAGATGCAATACCCAAAGAATGGTTAGAAGAAATCCCAAAGAAAAAATATGTGGAAGACTTGTGCGAAAAAGCAAGTTTGTTACAGAAGAGATAGGAAAAAAGAAGATGGTAAAATCCCCGCTATACAGCAATGTATGGTGGGGATTTTTTGCTGCCGGGACACGATCGCAAAAGAGTCATTTATGGGACATGACTTTTAGTATCCTTGTTTCATAAGCGGGGAGCGGGGAGTAGTAATCGTAATTTTAATTGCCATTGCGACATGCTGTTCAGCATCCAAGTAAAGGCAGTTGGGAAATATAGAAAATAAGCTATCCGATTTTTTCCTGTCCCGGACTATAATAAGCTTGTTCGGACAAAGTAACAGCAATATTGTTTCCAAGCATAAATGTAAAATCAATGGATAAAGGAGCAAGGATATGGATTTGGAGGAAAGAATAGAACTGCACATTCACAGTAAGGAGGGCGGAGACTCCACTGTGTATGTCGGTGAAATTATGAAACAGTTAAGCGAACAGAATATTCCGGCGGTAGCCATCACCAATACGTCCAACATTTTCTGCTTTACGGAGATGGAAATGGTTCGAAAATACAGAAAATATACAACGCGTGCGATTTTCGGGATGGAAATGCCGGTGGTAGACGAAGAAGGCGATACATACAGTATCAGTGTTCTGGTAAGGAATGATACCGGTCTGAAAAATTTGTATGGACTGATATCTGACAATGCAAGCGCAGAGGATTTTCCGGTATATGAACTAAGGGAATTACTTAAGCACAGAGAGGGACTGCTCTTAGGCTCCGGCGTAGAAAGCGGAAAAATCTACAAAATGCTTATGAATGAAGAAACAACAGAAAACCTGAACGAAGCGTTATCCCTGTTTGACTATGTGGAAGTGCTTCCGTTTGAAAAATATGAGTCGGCGAATATAAGGATCATTGATATATGCGGGAAATCGGGGATTCCGGTAGTGGCGGTCAGCGATGCCCATTACATCGATCCGGAGGATCGCATGGCTTACAAAATTATCTGTCATTGGCGCAGAAGGAACAAATGCACCGAGGACTACCGGTTCCTAAACACGGAAGAAATGTTAAAAGCCTTTTCCTATCTTCCGGAAGATAAGGCCCGGGAAGTGGTAATAAAAAATACCCACCGGATTGCGGAGATGTGTGAGACAATATCCATTATTCCGAAAGAGAAATATTTTCCCAAGATGGAAAATGCGGCAGAAACGCTTCGGAACCGCTGCTATGAAAATCTGCAGCAGAAATATAGTGAGAAAGAATCGGTAAGGGCAGAAGAAAGACTGGAAACGGAACTGGCTGCCCTGCAGAAAACGGAAATGGAAAGCTATGTTCTTCTGGTAAGAGAACTGCTTGACAAATGTGGGCTCCGGGCCTGTGATATCTCCCTCAGGGGATGTGCCGCCGGGTCTATGGTTCTATATCTCATGGGAATAAGCGAAGTGGATCCGTTGAAGTATGAGCTGGAACCGGAAATCCTTTTTGGAATAGACAATGACCGGGAAATAGATATTGATATCAACGTTCCCACCGACAGACAGGAGGAGATAATGCAAAAGGCGGGAACACTGACGGGGATAGAAGCGGCAGTCAGGGCCAGTACGTTTACGACGGTTACTCGTGCATTTGCGGAATCCTTGGTGGAAGATTATATGGAAGATACGGAATATTATTTTCTTATGGACAGAATGGAAGAAATAGTATTGAAACTGGCAGGAAATTTCAGAGGCAGAGGAAAACACCCCGGAGGAATGATATTATTTCCGGCCGGCTGTGACTACAAGAGAATCAGTCCCCTGACTAAGACAGAGGATGGAACTCTGATTGCGTATTATGAATATTATTTTATGTGGCATAGCTTTATAAAACTGGATTTACTCAGTCATGCGCCACAGGAAATGCTGATTCGGTTATCGGAGCAGACGGGAGTAAATCTGGAGGAAATACCGACAGAAGACAGCGAAGTGCTGGCATTATTCAGACCGGATGAAAACGGAGTTGTAACAGGGTGCGCAGATCTTCCGGAATTCCGTTCAGAAGAAACAAGAAAAATGGTGGAGAAGCTGCATCCGGATAACTTTGATGATTTAGTAAAGATATGTACGCTGAGTCATGGAACGGGTATCTGGGAAGGAAACATGCAGGTTCTGGTCGAGGAAAAGGGATTTAATATCAAGGATATACTGGGAAGCCGTGATGATATATTCCATTATATTTTAGCGTTGGGAGTGGATAGAACAACGGCATTTGAAATCAGCGAAGCAGTGAGAAAGGGAACTGTTTCACGCGCTGGAAATGCAAAATGGCCTTCCTGGAAAAAAATATTGATGCAAAACGGAGCGGAAGAATGGTTTCTCTGGTCCTGCGAGAGGATTCTGTATCTTTTTCCGAAAGCACACGCGGTTTCCTACATGATTGTGAACATGAAACTGGGATGGTTTAAGGTTCATTATCCCGGGCAATTTGACAGGATGGTAAAGCAGTATCTGGAGGAGAGATTCCTTTAAGATAAAAAGGGGGAATGTTTTATGATTGATTATGACATCATCGCCGCTCGGATCCGGGAAGCACGTAAAAATAAAAAGAAGGTGTCGCAGAAGAAAATGGCGGAAGATCTGCAGATGTACCAGCCGGACCTTAGTGCGCTTGAGAACAATAAACCGGGGTGCGGTATCCGAGATCTTGCCAAACTGGAAATGATTGCAGGATACCTGAACATCCCACTGAGGTATCTTCTGTTCGGAGAAGGGGAGGATATCGAAAAGGAAGATGATTTTATATAATACCCAAAAGTAAAAATCCCCCATATCCTAAATTCCCAAAGAATGGTATAATGAGCTTGTGTAATGGGATACGAGAACAAGAGAGAATGTAGGAAAACAAAGGAGGAGCTATCATGAGACGACAGTTAGAACCACTGTTTACACCGTGGAAAATCGGAAATTGCGAAATCAAGAACCGCATTGTACTGACATCCATGGGAGGAACCAACCTTTTGGGCTGGATGGAAAAAAACCATTTTGACAAAGATGGCGCTAAATTTATCCTGGAGGTAGCAAAGAACAATTGCGGCCTGGTGCTGCCGGGCTGTCAGCCGGTGTACAACCCCATGTTCGGAAGCTGGTTGTACAAAAATAAAAAGATGTATGAGGATCTGGCAGATTGGATGCCGGAATTCCATAAGACGGGAGCCAAGCTGTTTGTACAGCTGACGGCAGGCTTCGGGCGTTCCTTTACCATCAGTAAGATGATGGAAACCCTGTATACCAACAAGGTGCTGCGTGTTTTATCCAAGCCTGTTATGGATCTTGACAAGATTACGGCAGCGCCCAGCCCGTCTCCGAACCGCTGGTCGGACAAGGTGCCTTCCCGGGAGATGACGGTGGAAGAGATTCAGGAATTTATTTCAGCATTTGGCAAGACAGCAAAGCTGCTTAAGGATGCAGGAGTGGACGGTGTGGAAATCCATGCCGTGCATGAAGGCTATTTGCTGGATCAGTTTACCTTAAAATATGTCAACAAACGTACCGATGAGTACGGCGGCTCCTTTGAGAACCGGTATCGCTTTGCGGTGGAAATCGTAAAAGAAATCAAGAAGGTATGCGGACAGGATTTCCCGGTATCCCTTCGTTACAGTGTAGAGTCAAAGACCAAGGGCTTCCGTGAGGGTGCGCTTCCCGGCGAAGAATATGTGGAAGTCGGACGCGATATGGCAGAATCCGAAAAGGCTGCCAGGTATCTGCAGGATGCCGGATACGACATGTTAAACTGCGACAACGGTACTTATGATGCCTGGTACTGGGCACATCCGCCCATTTATATGCCGGAAAACTGCAACCTGGAGGATGTGGCGCATATCCGTAAGTTTGTGGATATCCCTGTGGTATGTGCGGGTCGTATGGATCCCGGGACTGCGGCAGAAGCGGTAAAGGACGGCAGAATCGACGGCGCCGGATTTGCCAGACAGTTCCTGGCAGACCAGGAATGGGTAACCAAGCTGATGGAAGAGAGAGAAGACGATATCCGTCCTTGTATTTTATGTCATAACGGCTGCTTTAACATGTGCCACTACAAGGGCGTGCCCAACGACCAGGCATTGTCTGATTCCCTGCACCTGGCGCGCTGTGCCGTGAATGCGGAGACCATGCAGTGGGAAAAACACCGGATTATCAAGACCGGCAACCCGAAAAAGGTACATATTATCGGCGGCGGTATCGGCGGTATGGAAGCGGCCAGAGTATTGAAGCTGCGCGGACATGAACCGGTGATTCATGAGCAGACGGATCATCTGGGCGGTACGTTTGTGGCAGCCAGCGCAGAAAGCTACAAGGGTAAGCTGAGAGATCTGCTGACCTGGTATCGCAAGCAGATGAAAGATCTGAATGTGGAAATTCATTACAATGAAAAAGTAGAAAATACAGAGCAGTTTGCGGGAAGCCCGGTGATTGTTGCCACAGGTTCCGTTCCCCGTGTACTGAAAAGAGTGCCCGGTCACGAAAAGATGGTAGAGGCCTGCGAGTATCTGACCGGCACCCCGGTAGGAGAAACGGTGGCAGTCATCGGCGGCGGTCTTACCGGCTGCGAGATTGCTTATGAACTGGCGCTGCAGGGGAAAAAGCCCGTCATTGTGGAAATGAAGGATGACTTGATCGCACAGACCGGTGTCTGCCTGGCAAACAGCTCCTATTTAAGAGAATGGTTTGCATTGCATAATGTACCGGTGTACCTGGAAACTACCTTACAGGAAGTAAAGGATGGCAGCATTGTATGTAAGGATGCAGAGGGAAAAGAGCTGACGATTTCCTGCGACAGTGTAATCAGCTCCGCCGGTTATATTCCGAATCCGCTTACGCAGGCCGGCAGCAGGACTTACCTGGTTGGTGACTGCAACGGTGTCGGCAACCTGAGAACCGTGGTATGGCGTGCTTATGAAGTAGCCATGAAAATCTGATGGGAGGGACACAAATGAATTTAACAAAAGAACAACAGGATATTTTAGATGGAAAGCAGGGCGATGTCCTGGCAAAGGTAATGCAGACACTGGTGCGGTACGGAGAAGTCTTCGGTGCCGATGCCATGGTGCCCGTAACGAGTAAATACAATCACCTGGTTACCTCCTTCGGACTGAAGGCGCTGGCGCCGGTTTATGAGCTGATGGATAAGCTCATAGAGTCCGGAAATGTGTCCAAACAGAAGTTTTCCGCAGACCCGAGACCGCTTGATCCCAACGTGCCAAGCTCTTTTTTACAGAATTTTGTTTTTAAGAATTTCATGTATTCCAAGCAGGAGGACTATGAAAAGCAGCTGGAACAGATAGGAATCATGGATAAAGATGCCTATACCTGTACCTGTTACATGGACGAAGTAGGCAACACACCGGCAATGGGCGAGGTGCTTTCCTGGTCAGAGTCATCGGCGGTTGTTTATGCCAACTCTGTTCTGGGGGCAAGATGCAACCGGAATTCCGGCATTATTGACCTTATGGGGTCGGTTGCAGGCTATGTGCCCCGGTTCGGTCTGCTTACGGACGAAGGCAGAAAAGCAACCTGGGTGGTAAAAATTGAGACCACAAAGAAGCCGGAGGCGCAGCTGCTCGGCTCTGCCATCGGTATGAAGGTTATGGCTGACGTACCCTATATAGAGGGGCTGGACAAGTGGCTTGGCGGAGAACTGGATGAAGCGGCAAAGACCTATCTGAAGGATTTCGGCGCCGCAACAGCATCTAACGGTGCGGTAGGTTTATATCATGTGGAAAACATTACCCCGGAGGCAGTGAAATACGGAAAAGACCTTGTGGCAGAGGGAGCAAAAGTCTATGTGGTGGACGATGCGGAGCTGCAGCGGGTTTATGACAGTTATCCGGTCATCTGGAAAAAGAAGGATGCCTCCCCGAAGCTGTGCTTTATGGGATGCCCGCATATGAGCTTAAACCAGCTGATTGACTGGACGAAAAAAGTGGAGCAGGGCTTAAAAGAAGCCGGAAAGACCAAGGTTTGTATTCCGACCGTCTTTACGGCAGCGCCGGCGGTTCTTAAGAAATTTGAGGAAACGCCCTATGCGGCAGTCTTAAAAAAGACCGGTGTCATCACTTCCTACATATGTCCTCTCATGTACATGAACAATCCTCTCAGCGGAAAGATGCCTGTCATCACTTCCAGCAATAAATTGAGAACCTATACCAGCGCAAGATATTATACGGATGAAGAAATTTTAGAGCAGATTACGAAGGGAGGAGCAGAAAGATGAAAGAATTTAAAGGCAGAGTGATAGCGGAAGGGACTGTGGAAGCAAAAGCCCTGGTGTCCCACGGAGGACTCAATACACTGGCATCCTTCCAGAAGGCATTACAGTTTGGAGATAAAAAAGCAACCTGCGGCGACCAGAACAACCCGGACCTTTACGGCAAGCAGATGGCGGGAAAGGCGTTGTGCCTGCCGGCTACCATCGGCTCCACCACGGGTGGACTGGTACTGTACTGCGCCTGTTCCATGGGCAGACAGCCGGCCTGCATGCTGTTTTCCGAACCCATTGATTCCCTGGCTGCAGCCGGCGCTATTTTAGCGGATGTATGGCTGGAGAACAGCAAGATGCCTGTCATCGACAGTCTCGGGGAAGAGTTTCTTGCCTATGTGAAGGACGATATGAATATTACGGTAAAAGAAGGTGGAGTAGTCGTATGTCAATCTTAAATCAGCTAAACAGTGTGCCAATGTATGCAATCTGCGGCGGAATCATTGCTTTCGTGGCAGTGGTATGTGTTATTTTCTTAGTGAGAGCTTACCGCACCGGCAAGGCCATCGGCATGGATACCACGAAAATGAAGCGTACGATTATTTCCAGCGCCACGTTTTCCCTGCTGCCCAGTGTGGGAATTTTGCTGGGAGTCATTGCGCTGTCGGGAAGTCTGGGAACTCCCTGGCCCTGGCTGCGCCTGTCCGTAATCGGCGCCCTGCACTATGAAACCCAGGTGGCCCAGGCAGCGGCGGAGCAGGTGGGACTGAGCACCCTTTCGGCTGCGGAAATGACACCGGGGGCATTCTCCACCATTGCGCTCCTGATGAGCATCTGCATTATCTGGGGAATGGTTATGTCAGTATTCTTGAATAAAAAATACACAAAGAAGCTGACGGCGGACAAAAAGAGCGGTAAGCCCGGTTTCGGGGACATGGCAATGACAGCTATGTTTATCGGACTGGTAAGTACTTATATGGGAAGATACATTGGCGGTTTTGTATCGGAAAACGGTCTGTTTACCTTTAACGGGGACTATATTCCGTTGATTGTGCTGGCGGTATCGGCGCTTGTCATGGCGGGCTTTGTTTATCTGATAGAGAAAAGGAAACAGGCCTGGGTAGACAGCTTTTCCATTGCCGGAAGCATGATTGCCGGTATGCTGGCGGCTGTTCTGGCGGGACTGCTGTAGGGCGCTGCCTGACGGGAAATGCTGCCTGACAGGAAAGCGTGCCTGACGGGAAAGCATGCCCGACAGGAAAATATTCGGATTAGGATATGACAGAAAGGATTACAAAATGGAAGAAGATAAGAAAACAGCTGTCTGGGACAGTTATACAAGAAAGACCCATGTGATCGGCAGAATCGTCAGCATTGTCACACTGATCATGCTGGTAGGAGCGCCTTTTCTGATAGGCGGGATGCTGGGAGCCTATCCGGATCTTGGGGCGGTAGGAAAGGGATTTCTTTCCGTAGGACTGGTATGGCTGGTCAGCAGTATTGCAGAATTTTTAATTTATACACCTATGCTGGGAGCGGGAGGCGGTTATCTGGCATTTATCACCGGCAACCTCATCAATATGAAAATCCCCTGTGCCGTCAATGCCAGGGATATGGTGGGGGCAAAGACCGGAACTCCGGAAAATGAAATCATTTCCACGATTTCCATTGCCACTTCCTCCCTGGTTACCATACTGGTGCTGGCAATCGGCGTACTTCTGATGGTTCCCCTGCAGCCTATTTTACAGAGTGAGGTTCTGCAGCCGGCATTTGAAAACGTGGTTCCGGCGCTGTTTGGCGCCATGGCATACAAGTACTATCGTAAAAATATGAAGATAGCTGCCCTGCCGTTAGTGGTTATGAGTCTGTTGTTTATTCTGGTGCCGTCCCTGACAGGTTCCACCAGTTTTATGATTATTCCTTCCGGAGCCATTGCCATCGGTGTTGCCTACCTGCTGTTTAAAAAGAAGAATGTGGCAGGAAGTAAGGCCGGGAATATCAAAGAATCTTAAGGAAAGAGGTCAGATATGAAATACATTGGTTTTATACTTCTTGCAGTGCTTGCACTCATTCTGCTGCTTCTGCTCATTGCGGTCATAAGGACACTTCTGATGCCGTCGAAAACATCGACCTATGTAGCAAAAGAGTCCGAGGAAGAGTCCCTGGCGCTGGCACGTAAACTTTCTAAAATGGTGCAGTACGATACCACATCCCATGCCAATGTGGCGGAGGTGGAAAAGTTTCTGGGCTTCCACAAGGTCCTGGAGGAGCTGTTTCCCCTTGTGCATGAAAAACTGGAAAAAACGGAAATTGACGGAAATCTGCTTTTTTACTGGAAAGGAAAGTCTTCACAGAAGCCCATTCTTCTGATGAGCCATCAGGATGTGGTTCCTGCGGAAGGGGAGTGGGTGCATGAGCCTTTTTCCGGAGATATTGCGGATGGTAAGGTATGGGGCAGAGGAACCTCCGACACCAAGGCTTCGGTCATGGCATTCTTCCAGGCCGTGGAAGAGCTGCTGTCGGAAGGTTTTGTACCGCCTACCGATGTGTATCTGGCATCCTCCTGCACAGAAGAGTGGGGCGGGGACGGTGCGCCCAAGATTGTGGCAGAGCTTCAGAAAAGAGGTATTGAATTATTTTTAGTATGCGATGAAGGCGGCGGTATTATTACGGACCCCATCGGCGGTATCCATGGTAATTTTGCCATGGTAGGTGTTTTTGAAAAGGGAAAGGGGGATGTAAAGTTCACTGCCAGAAGCAACGGCGGTCATGCAAGCACTCCCGTAAAGGGAACTCCCATTGCCAGACTGGCAGCTTTTGTCAATGAAGTAGAGACTCATTCCCCGTTCAAAAAAAAGATGCTGCCTGAGGTGGCGGCCATGTTTACCCGTCTGTCTCCGTATGCAGGCTTCGGAATGAAACTGGTATTCGGTAATCTGTGGTTGTTCCGCCCGCTCTTAAATGCCGTTCTGCCGGCCATCAGTGCACAGGCGGGAGCCATGTTAAAGACAACCATTGCGTTTACCGTACAGAAGGGCTCCGATGCCTATAACGTATTGCCGCAGGAAGCCTATGTGGGCGCCAATATGCGTTTCATTCCCCATCAGGGAGAAAAGGAAAGCTTGGAGATTATCCGGAAGGTAGCTGAAAAGCACGGACTGGAAACCGAAGTGCTGCATGCCAACGACTACACAGAGCCTGTGGACATTCACGGAGAGGCGTTCCGTCTTGTGGAGCAGACCATTGCGGCAACTTTCCCGGGACTTCCGGCAAGCCCTTATGTGATGACGGGAGCGACCGATGCCCAGTTCTACCAGCCGGTATGCAAGAGCTGTATCCGTTTTGCACCGGTGGTTTACGGACCGGAGCAGATGAAGGGAATGCACGGACTGAATGAGAATATTGAGTACAATTGTCTGCCGGGAGCCGTGCGGTTTTATAAAAACCTGATCAAGGCAGAAAAATAGAATATATCCGGGAAAATACCGCCTGCAACAGGCAAATGCCGTGCAGACGGTATTTTTTTGCCTTTTTTGCACGAAGGGTTCTGAAAACGTGCGAAGTTTATAATGGAAATACTACAATATATATGATATAATGGTCAAAAATGTTTGTTTACGAGAAAAGGCGGAATGTTATGGGAACAAGGATTGAAGGTCTCTGGGACTGTGCGTACTGTGGAAAGAAAGGGATTAAAGCACGCTTTGACGCATGCACCTCCTGCGGAAGAGCCCGCGGTGTGGAAACAATCTTTTACCTGCCGGAGGATATAGAGGCAGCAGCACTGACAGAGGAAGAAAAGGCGCTTACGACCAATGAGCCGGACTGGCTGTGTGAATACTGCGGGGCATACAATCGCTCCGATGTCGCAAACTGCAGCAAATGCGGAGCATCAAAGGAAGAATCGAAGACCAATTACGGAAGGCGGGGAAAATGGCAGTACAGCTGATTGCGGATTTATATGGTTGTTCGGAAATCATAAATGATACGGAAGCCATTAAGAGGGCAGCGCACCGGGCAATAGAATATGTGGGCGCGGATATCGTGGAGGAATGTATTCATAAATTTGAACCAATAGGGGTGACTTATTTTGCGGTAATTTCCACCTCTCATTTTTCAGTGCATACATGGCCCGAATACGGTTATGCGGCAGTGGATATCTTCTCCTGTACGGATGAAGTGGTGGAAGGAATTACGGAAATACTGAAGACGCTGTTCGGGGCGGAAAAAATCGTGATGCGTTCCGTGCAAAGAGAGATTGCACCGGAACCGGGAACCCCGGCAGAGGCGGCGGATACGGAACAGAAGTAAAGACATCAGAGAAGAAGAGGCAAAGGGGGAAGGAGAAAATGGGCTATCAGATTGGAACATTGCTTAACATCAATGGCCTGGCAGGAAAGGTAATCGGTTTTATCCGGTATGAAAACACTCAGGATCCGGGCAAATTCTGGACGGAGTACCGGCTGCGGACACGCAATGGAGAGGCATGGCTTTCCTGTGATGATTTTTATAATGAATATTCGGTGTCATGGCCGGCAAACGATGTGGGAGGCAGAATCGGACCGGAATGGCATAAGGTGGACGAAGGGACACAGGTGGTCAGAAGCTCCGGCGGAGATGTGGATGTGGACCCGGGAGAGAGCGCAACGTTTCTGGAATTTGAAGACGAAGCCGAAGACCATACCCTGTCGGTGGAGATGTGGAGTGACGGAACGGAATACTCTAAGGGAGAATATGTAGAGAAAGAACAGATTGTGGTAACCGGATTTGAAAAACCGAAAAACAGTGCCCGGGGATTGGGGATTGTCGTTGCCCTTATGCTCCTGTTTATGGTTATACCGCCTATTTTTAATACAGTGTTTTCCAATACAGCGGCCGACAGCAAAAAGATTTCCACGTATCTGGAATCCGCAGGTCAATATAATTATAAGACATCCATTACGGGAAATGCGAACCAGACGGCAACGGTGTACGAGTATTTTAAGGATGCTACTACGGATGATGTGGCAAAGGACATCATCAAAGGTGTGGACGGTAATACCGTGTCCGTTACCCAGAAGGATGATGAGGCAGATGCGGAAATAGCCATTCTTACCAAGAAGGAATACTGCCTGATTTACCATCCGGAATCGGAAGAAAATGTGGTATATGTACAGATATCGAACCGTAAGTACAATTATGCTTCGGACAATTCCCCGTACAGAAGCACCGGCGCAGATACAAGCTGGTACCGGAGTCATTATTACAGTTCGGGATATTCTTCGGATGCGAACTCCTACAAGAGCACGCCGTCGGCATATTCCATGTATGACGGCTCCACCGTACATAATATCGGCAACGGCTACTTTGATTCCTATTCCAATTCCATAAGGCAGTCGAGCATCAACAGCCGGAATTCTTCAAGCGGAGGAATCAGCAGCGGAAAGTAGAAACAGTTAAAAGTAACTAAAAACAGCCAACAGTTAAAAGGAGAAAAGAGTATGTTAACAGTAGCATTGGAAACAATTGTGTATCTTGGGGTCGGCCTTGTCATGATGATGCTTGGCTATTTTATCATTGATCTGGTTATTCCGGTGGATTTTCCGCAGGAAATCCGGGAGGGGAATAAAGCGGTAGGCTGGGTTTCAGCGGGGATTTATGCCAGCCTCGGGTTTGTCATCCGTTCTGCCATCATTTCCAATACGGTGGGCGAGGCAGTAGAATTATTACAGGGAGTGCTGGACACCGTAGCCTTTGCGGGTATCGGCATTGCGGCATTTATCATTGCGTACTTTTTAGTTGACCTGGTAAACCGGAAATTCAATTTTAATGTGGCGCTGAAGGAAAAGAATGAGGCAGCCGGTATTATGATCTTCGGTATCTTTCTGGGCATTGCTTTTATCGTAAGCGGCGTTATCCAGTAATATACGGTCTGATTGTGATTAATAATTTTACAAAGCAGACGGAAGGAAAATGACATGAGTAAGAAATACAGACTTCTGATGCTGACAACCCTGATTATTTCGGGCTGTTCCATGTGTTATGAACTGATTATCAGTGCGGTAAGCTCCTATCTTTTGGGAAACAGTACCCTGCAGTATTCTATAACCATCGGACTTTATATGGCAGCACTTGGTTTTGGTTCTTATATTTCCAAATATTTTAAGAAAAATCTGTTTCACGTTTTTGTGACAATTGAGCTAAGTATCGGTGTGGTTGGGGGCGTAAGCTCCCTTCTGCTTTTTCTTTCCAATATTTACATCAGCAATTATGCTGCCGTCATGTATGCGGAAATTCTCTTGATCGGTACACTGGCAGGAGCGGAAATCCCCATTATGACAAGGATTATTGAGGCGGACGAAAATAACCTGTCGGTTACGCTTTCCTCCATTTTCAGCTTCGATTATATCGGAGGTCTTTTGGGTTCTATTGCATTTCCCCTGCTGTTGCTGCCTCAGCTGGGATACTTTGCCACATCGTTTCTGTGCGGACTTCTGAATATTATAGCAGCCATGCTGATTTTGTGGCATTTTGGAGAGCGGGTGGAAAACATCCGGATTTACCGTGTGATTGCGGGTATCCTTGCTGTAGGAATGGCAGTGGGTATCCTGTTTGCGGATAATATTTCCGACAGTATTGAAGACGGATTGTACAGAGACCACATTATCTATATGGAGCAGACGCAGTATCAGAAAATAGTTATGACGAAGCACCGGGATGACGTGCGGCTTTACATAGACGGAAACTGCCAGTTTTCCACGGCGGATGAATACCGCTATCATGAAGCGCTGGTGCATGTTCCCATGAGTGAACTTTCTAAAAGGGAGGATGTACTCATTCTGGGAGGCGGAGACGGCATGGCAGTCCGGGAAGTTCTCAAATATGACGAGGTAAAGGACATTACCCTTGTGGATCTGGATGCCGAGATGATACGCATCTGTTCCACCAATCCCAACATTACGGAAATAAATGAAAACAGCCTGCAATCGGAAAAGCTGCATGTGATCAATACGGATGCTTATGAATATCTGGAAAAGTCGGAGGATATGTTTGATCTGATTATTGTGGACCTGCCGGATCCGAACAGTGAGTCCTTAAATAAGCTGTACTCCAATATTTTTTACCGGATGTGCGGCAACCACCTGAAGGATGACGGCGTTATGGTGGTGCAGTCCACCAGTCCCTATTATGCCACAAAAGCTTTCTGGTGCATCAACCATACCATCGAAAGCGAAGGATTTTATGTAAAGCCGTATCATCTGCAGGTGCCGGCATTCGGCGACTGGGGATTCAATATGGCAAGCCGGAAGGAACTGAAGGAAGAGCTGACCTTTGATGTGGAGACAAAGTACTTAAGCGCGGAGAATGTTTCGGCTCTCTTTTTGTTTGGAAAGGACGAAATGGCGGAAGATGTGGAGATCAACCGGCTTACCAGACCGGTGCTGATGGAGTACTATAATAAGGCAGTGGAGAAGTGGGATTAAATCATAGGCAATAATAAAGAAAGTAACAAATAAAGAAAGTAACAAATAAAGAAAGTAACAAATAAAGAAACAAATAAAGAAAGTAACAAATCAAGGGCTATCGCGCTGACAAATATTTTTTGCTGGGCGGCAGCCCTGTTTTATACCGTAATCTAACGCTGAAACATTTACAAAGCATACGTAACAACGGCACTGATATTCATGATGGTAGGCACTGAAATGTAAAACAGAAAAGAAAGTGCCTACAAATCTTCAAGGGGTAGGCACTGAAATGTAAAACAGAAAAGAAAGTGCCTACAAATCTTCAAGAGGAAGGCACTGAAATGTAAAACAGAAAAGGAAGTGCCTACAAATCTTCAAGAAGTAGGCACTGAAATGCAAAACAAAAAAGAAAGTGCCTTTGTGGAGGAGATGGATCTTTCTTAATGGATCAGATTTTTATTACGCTAACCGGTACACAGCATTATTTTGGAGAAAATATTTCAAATACATGCACAATGTATTATAATTAAAACGCATGGAAAATTGATTCTCTGAAAGTGAAACAGCATGGAAAATGGGAGTAGGCAATGGGTAACGAAGCAGGCGAATGGATTATGTATGGAGTGAAATGGGATGACCCGGAGTGCATTCGTACGGTAGAGGAAGCAATCGCATACATCAATGAAGTGGGATTTCTTCCCTTGTTTAAGAATGACATCCCGGGGTTTTCCATGGAAGAAAGAACGACGCCGGAATACTGGTGGTGTGATATTCCGGAAAAAGACCCCTGGCTATGGCGGGCGATTATAGCCGGAAAACATGACATCGTATACGGTAAGTTCTTCGATAAAAAAGCCGGTTTTATATCTAAAAAATGGCTGCCGGTGTTTGCCAACTACCGGCGGGACGGGTATGATTTTGATGCTCTGTATGAAGACGGAAAAGCACCTTTGAAGCACAAACGAATTATGGAAAATTTTATGGAGGGAAACGAAGACACGGAAATATTTTCCAGTGAACTGAAGAAGCTTGCAGGTTTTGGCAAGGATGGTTATAAAGGATTTGAAGGTGCGGTTACCGGACTTATGATGCAGACATATCTTTGCAACTGCGACTTCAAGAAGCGTGTCAATAAAAAAGGCGCAGAATACGGTTGGGATGTGGCGGTGTATTCTTCACCGGAGCACCTGTTCGGCTATGATTATGTGACTTCCCACTATAAGGACGACCCGCAGGAGTCTTGGCGGCAGATAGTGGAGCAAATGCATGAAATTTATCCGATAGCGACGGATGGGCAGATAAGAAAATTGCTGAAATAGAAAATGGCATATTTGCATAGATGCATTTTTTAGAAAGAAATACTATTGCAGACAGGGACAGGAGTTATGGTTAAGAAAATAGTAAAAGGAACAAAAATATTTTCCCGGAAAGCACAGCCGGCGACAGAAGCAGACCGGCAGGTGGTAACGGATTTATTGGATACACTAAGGGCGAACAGCGGAATATGTGTGGGCATGGCAGCAAACATGATAGGTGTGAATAAAGCGATTATCGTGGTAGCGGCGGGACCTTTTCAGTTTGCCATGATTAATCCGATAATTACAAAGAAGGCAAGCGAATATCGGACGGAGGAAAGCTGCCTCTCACTGGATGGGGTCAGAGCCTGCACAAGGTACGAAGAAATAGAAGTGGATTATCTGGACAGTAATTTCAAATCTCAACACGGAAAATACAGCGGCTTTACGGCGCAGATTATCCAGCATGAGATAGACCATTGCAACGGGATTGTGATTTAAGCAGATTTGCGTTTGTCAGGAAGAAAATGAAGCCCAATATGACAAAGGAACAATTCAAGGCAGCCCGGAAATACTGGAGCAAAAAAGAACAGATAAAAATGCCGGTGACGGCAGTACGGAAGATGTGCTGGCAGAAATCCGCAGCTTTGACGATAAGTACGGTAAATAAAGGAAAGGATGTGTTTTATGGAATACAACTTTTGGGGCTGGCAGAATGCGACAGCTCCGGCGATAACGGGCGAATACAAAGGAATACATACACCCATAGATTTATACGATGCGCTGACGCACATTTGGTGCTCAGATACTTGTGCGCCCAGACTGAGGGACGGCTGGACGGAAGATAATAAAACACTGGGGCAGTGCTCCATTACAGCTTTTCTGGCGCAGGATATCTTCGGCGGAGAGGTGTACGGCATTTTAAGACCCGGCGGCAATTATCATTGCTACAATGTAGTCGGTGACTGCCGGTTTGACCTCACCAGTGAGCAGTTCGGAGAGGAAGTCCTTGATTATGGGAACAACCCGGTGCAGGAAAGAGCAGTGCATTTTGCAAAGGAAGAAAAGAAACTCCGCTATGAATACCTGAAATCGGAGCTTAAAAAGTACACGGTGGCAAGGGAGCAATAAATATGGCGGAAAAAAGCAGGACAGAGTATTCCATGGTGAATACCTCCGTGGCATTTATAGCGCAGATTACAGCCATTCTGATGGGATTTTTCACCAGAGTGGTTTTTACACATACACTGAGTGAAGGCTATGTGGGTATCAACGGTCTTTTTACGGATATTCTGAATATCTTATCCCTGTCGGAGCTGGGCGTTGGCACGGCAATTACCTATGCGTTGTACGGTCCCATTGCCCAAAAAGACACGAAAAAACAGCAGATTTTAATGCGGATGTTCCGCACCTTTTATCGGATAACGGCAGCAGTCGTGCTGGTGGCAGGTCTGTGCCTCATCCCGTTTTTAAATGTGCTTATGAAGAACCGTCCGGATGTGGACCACCTGCTTCTGATTTACCTTTTGTATCTGTTAAATTCGGTGATTTCCTATCTGCTGATTTACAAAAAGACGCTGGTGGACGCGCATCAGATGAATTATCTGACTGTGATAAACCACAATGGATTTCTGGTTATTCAGGATATTTTACAGATAATTATTCTGCTGACCACGAAAAATTTTATTCTGTTTTTGCTGGCGGCGGTGGTTTGCACCATTACGGCGAATATTGTGATGTCGAAGCAGGCAGACCGGCTGTTTCCGTATCTGAAAGAAACGTGTGAGGAAAAACTGCCGGAAAACGAACGGAAGGACATTATAAAAAATGTAAAAGCCATGCTGATGCATAAAATCGGCGAGGTGGCGGTCAACAATACCGACAATCTGCTGATATCCGGCTTTGTTGGGGTCATCAGCGCGGGTGTGTATTCCAATTATTATCTGGTGATCGGCTCCGTGAGGCAGGTGCTTGACCAGGCGCTGCAGGGGGTTACCGCCAGCGTGGGCAATTTAGGAGCTACCGAGGACGGAAAAAAAGTAGGGCATGTATTTGCAGATTTATTTTTCATCGGACAGTGGATGTTTGGGTTTGCGGGCATCTGCCTTTTGGAAATGCTGAACCCGTTTGTGGAGCTGGCATTCGGAAAGCAATATCTGTTTACAGAGGACATCGTGCTGATTTTGTGCATCAACTTTTTTGTGACGGGTACCCGCCGGGCGGTGCTCATCTTCAAGGAGTCCATGGGGCTGTTCTGGTACGACCGTTACAAATCCCTGATTGAAGCTGTATTAAATCTGGCTATTTCCATTCTGCTGGTGGAAAATTTGGGGATTGCCGGAGTATTTTTAGGAACGCTTTGCAGTACCCTGCTGACCTCCTTCTGGGTGGAGCCCTATGTACTTTACAAGCACCGTTTCCATGAAAAACCGGTGAAATTTTTCCTGAAATATGCCTGGCATCTGATGGTTATGGCGGCGGTATGGGGACTGACCCATGTATGCTGCAGATGGTATGAGGGCGGAGCGCTCGGCAATCTGCTGGTGCGTTTTGTGATATGTATGGTGATGCCGAATGTACTGCTCTTACTATGTTACTGCCGGACGGCGGAATGCAAGGATTTTTTACGGTTGTTAAAAAGAATGGGGAGCAAAGCATTCGGCAGGATGAAAAGATGAGAGCCATGGGGTGACAGGATAAAAGGGTGAAAACACAAAGTAAACAGGATGAAAAGGGGTAAGACCATATGCCTGACAGAACGATAAAAATATCCGTGATAATTCCGACCTACAATGCGGGAAAATACTTAAAAGAGGCGCTGGACAGCGTGTTCAAGCAGAGCTTTACAGACTGGGAGCTTATTTTAGTGGACAATATGTCGAAGGACAACAGTCTGTCCATCTGCGAAAGTTATGCGCAGACGGATGACAGGGTTTGTGTTTACAAAGAAGAGAAAAACGGCGCAGGTGCTGCACGGAATACCGGCATGAAAATGGCGCGGGGAGAATATCTTTTTTTTCTGGATGCGGATGACTGCCTGGCGGGAACGGATATCCTGCAAAAACTGGCGGAGCAGATGGAGCGGCAGCAGGCGGACGTTGTTGTCTGCAATTACGAGAGAAACTGGAACGGCAGACTTCTGCCGGCAGCAGGCCACGAAGCTTTTTCTTCACTTGACAGGGAAGAGGAGGACTTCCGGTTCAAAGGTTTCTTTTCCGTAGGCACACTTTCGTATGTCTGGGGACGGCTTTATCGAAAAGCTTTTCTGGATGAACATAGCATTTGCTTTCAAAATCTTGCCTATGCGGAGGACAAGCTGTTTAACTTGCAATGTTATCTGTGTCAGGCAAAGTTTGGTTTTATGGACGATATCGGCTATATCTACCGGAAAAACGACGACTCGATTTCCTATCAGTACAAACCGGAGTCCGCAAAGTGCTGGCTGCAGATTGCCCATACGGTTCAGGAGCAGATAACAGCCGGCGGAAGCGCATACCGGGATTATGAAGGACTCGTCCGGTATACTCTTTTCTTTGCCGCTTTTTTTGATGCCAAGATGGAATACGTGGAGCACGGAAAATCCATGAAAGCCGTCCGGAAAACACTTCGCACCTACGAGGGGGATGCTTTGGGACATAAATGTTTTCAGAAGCTTGCTTTCGGAAAAGAAGTGCGCCGCATTTCCCAGGGACTGTGGAAGGTAATGATGAGGGGCTTTTCCTTTGGCATGCATTGTCATATGTTTGGCCTGCTGGCGCTGGGGATTAAATTTTTGATTGACCTGCGGATAGACGAAAGACTGTCCGATACGGGGCTGCGGGAGGAATAAAGACAGAAAACACAGAATTCATATCACAAGGATATGGGTTCTTTTTTTTTCCTAAAATAAGCGGTGCCCGGTTAAACTATGCGTTCAATGACAAAAGGGCGACCGCATACTAAAATAAAAACCACAAGTATCGGAAATTCAGGAGAAGCTGGAGCAAACCAAAGCATCCTCTGCTCATAAATGCCGCTGTGGAAATCATTTTAAGTGAGCTTATATACTGTTAATACTAAGTAAGAAAAGTCGCTGTCAACAGACGGCGGCTTTTCCTTTGCGGGTAGTATTCAAGAAGTCATAAAGTTCCGTGAGTAATGGAAGAAGCCAGCGTTTGCGGAAATGTCACAATTTACGGAGGTAAAGTTTCAAATTCCACTCGCCTTTTTGTACTTGATATGATATTATTGGTATGTATACTAAAACACTTGAAGAGAGGTGATATATTTGCGGAGAGACAGCAGTGAAACAAAGAGGAAAATACTGACCGTGTGCGTCCGTCTCTTTTTGGAGCAGGGGTATAAAAACACCTCTGTCGGTCAGATTGTGGACGAAGCGGGCGTGGCAAGGGGAAGCTATTTGAATCTGTTTCCTACCAAAGACAGAATTTTGCTGGAATTGACCGAAACAATGTTCGGCGGACAGTTCGGCGTGGCAAGAAGCATTGCAGACAGCAAGCTGCCGC
>ERZ780198.568-NODE-568-length-40723-cov-13.306236_pt1 | contig 40723 bp, 35 predicted proteins | sample MGYA00510979_ERZ780198 | MGnify/ENA primary metagenome ERZ780198 (study PRJEB29588, sample SAMEA2158039) | human gut metagenome | biome: human gut; feature: human-associated habitat; material: faeces | place: Denmark | collected 2008/2010 ...
CAGGTGGAAAAGACCCGCTGTTTGGGCGTGTTGACGGTTTTCAGATAGGCCCTAATATGATTTCTGAAAATAAATTATTTTTGTGAGAAATGACAAAAACCGCCACGGTGCGACTGACAGAATCAGTACACACCATGGCGATCTTGCTATATGCTTTTTCTAGGCAAAAATCAGTTCATTCAACACAATTTCATCTGCTCGATTTCGAATGTTGTTCATCCGGGCAACCCATTCCATTTGATTTTCCGCTTTCAGCTGCTCGGTAATGCCCTCCTGCTGTGCCAGTTGGGAAATGAGTCGCTGCTCCATTTCCTGCGCCTGGCGGTCAATTTCTTCCAGATGATGGTTCAGCGTGTTCTCCATAAGCATGATGGTATAAAGTGTCTCACGATGCTTCCTTAAATAGTTGAAGCGCAACATTCCCCAGCGGCCTACCTTGGGGCTTTCCGGTGCAACCAGATTGGGGAGATAGTAGTCCCCGACACGGGTATAGGTGATTTTCATATTCATTCCTCCAATTTGTTTTCAGATGGTACGCATATTATAAGCCAACGCTCTACGCCTCGCAAATGTACCGTCATTTTACCTCCCTACTCCAAAACCATTTCTGGTCCGGAATCTCGCCATAGCGTTACCTTGCTCCTATCATTGCAAGTCTACCTGATTGGGCCTATGAAAACCCGCAGCCCCGTTTTTTCGGTCGGGGCTGCGGGTTCATTATGCAAGGTTTCGCAGATATTCTTCCACATTCTGATACTGAATGCCACTTACCACTTGGCTTTTCCCTCGATAAAGGACGAACTTTCCGGTGATCGGGCCGTAGCGGTGCTCGGTCTGGGCGCATTTTTGCTCGTCGATCAAATGGCGATACTGCTGCGGGACAGCCTCCTCGCTGTGCTTGATCTCGAAAATCCGGCAGAAGCCCGCCTTAGGGTCAAACACTACCATATCAAATTCGCCCACAGAAAATTGCAGAACAAACACCTGCTTTTTAGGGTTTGCCAGCTTGGTTTCCAGCAGGACGATATCCTCCAGCATCCGCCCTTTGATCTCGGTCAGGATGCGTTCCAGCACGGCGGTGCGCTCCGCAAGAGACAGGGCACTGAACGTTTCATCCAACAGCAAACTGCGAATCAGCGCGTCCGCCTGTGCATAGCGGAGTCCTGGCTGGGCAATCACCGTGCGGCTGGACTTCGTGCTGACATTTGGCAGGTGCAGCACATCAATTTCCTGCGTCAAGTCCAGCAAGTCCAGATATTCCTTGATCTCCGCCGCATGAACATCGTCCAGTTTTACGGTCTGTTCTGCCTTGTTGCGGATCTCCAGCAGCTTCCGCAGGTTGTCGGTGACAAGCGCTAGGTCGATGCGGTCGAGGATGTCCGTCGGGTTTTTCCGGTCCCGGCGCAGATTGCTGGCGGAAATGCCCAGGTCATGGGACTTCCAATCATGCGACAGCACCTCCAGCGTGAAGCGGTGGTTGATATCCTCCACGACCCGGTTGATGGCACTGGTCAGCTCGCCCTTCTCATATAACTCCCGCAGATGGCGGAAATGTCCCTCGTACTGATAGCAGCGCAGGGAATGCTGGATGTTGCGGGCGATGGCGGTGTCCACATATTCGTCGGTGCTTTCCTTGCTGGCAAAGGTGGAGGTCTCGTTGTAGTGGACGCCGCCGAGACTCATGGTGCCGCCGTAGCGGATATACTCATCGATGCCGTGAACGCCGAGGACAGATTCAAACTCCCGGTAAGGGATAAAGGTGGTGTGCAGCAGGATGCAACGGTCGTAAAGCTGTTCGTCCTCGGTAAAGAGGAAGCCCAGCGAGTCCGTGCCGGAGAGCACGATCTTCATACCGCAGGCCGCGAACACGTCAGAAAGCAGCGCCGCCCCCTCAATGAAATCCTCCATCAGCGTCACTTCGTCGAGGAACACATAGCGAAAGCCCTGCGCTTCCAATGCCTTGAGGTCGCAGTTCACGTCTGCCAGTGTATCTCTTGCAGTAATCTGAATGAACGCCGCCTTGGATAGTTCTGCGTCGCTCATCTCCGCGAAAATCTGGCGGATCATGGTGGTTTTCCCCGTCCGGCGCAGACCGTAGAGAATGAATACCTTGTCCTGCGGCGCACCGTAGGCAAAGTCGTGCAGCTGCCGGAAGCACTCACGCCTGCGATAGCCGCGAACAGACGCCGCAAAGGAACGCAGCGCCTCGCCGGTGCGGACATTGGTGGTAAACGCAGAAAGGTTCGCAGATTTCGCCTTGGGCAGCTGCTTTTTCAGCGCCTTCAGCTCCTGCTCCAGTTCTTTCCGCCGCTCGATCTGAGCACGGAAATTCTCCAATTCGTCAGCAGGAATATACTTCTCCCGCCGCTTTTTGTTCTCCGTCCAACGGTGGTAGAAATAGTCCTTGCCGCTGACGGTTTTCTTCGTAACAGAGCCAGCAGGCAAAGCAGAAATCTGCTGTTCCAGCTCCGCCACGCGGGTTTGCATTTCAGATAAGTCCATAGCGCACCTCCTGTGAGATACTATTCTATGTAGGATTATACCCCATTATACCCGCAAAATCAAGGGTATAATGGGGTATAACTATTACTCTGGGCAACTTAACTGTTGTTAGCCTAAAACTGAACCACTGATAACTACAGTCATATCATTATGCAGAAAGCCTTTTTGCTTCTTCAATCTGGCCGGGATACTTTGATGCAATAAAATCAACAACCATTCTGCAACTGTCAATAAGCATATTATCCGTATATCCTTTCGAGGTTCTTAACCCCCCATGAGAATGGTCTTCTATTAGAGAATAGAGGCAACCGTTCTTTCCTAATATCTCATTGTTTAGAATGTAGTCATCAAATCCACCACACGATCCTTCAAACCGATATGTTGTTTCAAGTACATGTCTAATCTGATTGGGGATTGTATGAATCGGTTTCATTCCTCCAATTGAAACTTTGTATATATCGAGAAGATTTGCTGTATACGGCATGACATAATCATCTTTGAAATCTGATATTGCGCCATCAGATAGGAGGAATTTCTTGCTTACTATTTTATTGCGCACAAGAATGCTCATGAATTCCATGTTATGAGTTAACACCAAATATCTAATTCTCCCGATCTCAGGCTCCTTCTTTATATTGCGAATTGCTTGAGCTACATTGTAAACATAATTGAAATCCATGCTCGAAACGGGGTCATCAATAACTAAAAACAGCCTATTATAATCTGATTCATTTTCAACAACTCCGTGAATATTTGCTAAGAAAAAGCAAAATGCGAGGATACTTTTTTCTCCATCACTAAGTACATAATCTGTATTTTCGATTAAAGCACGATCTTGATAGACTACGCTAAATTGCTTTTCATCAAAGTCATACTTATCCTTGAAGAATATAGCTAAATAATCTTTAAGTTTTTCGATCAACTTTTTCCTTTTATCAATGCGGACTTTATTCTCTTTTTCACTGATCGCTTTGGTAAGGTCATTTATACTTTCCCTCACCGTCACAATGTCACTTCTTGTTTTTTCAGATTCTACTATGAGTTGATTGAATTTCGCATTGCATAATGCTTTACGCAAACGCAATCTTTCTGCACTAATATTATTCTTGTTCGAATTTAGTTCTTTTACTTTTCCTATGTTTTCAATTTCTACCCTCTTATAATTACTCAATTCTGCTTTGATTATATCAATATTCGGCTTAATTGAAGCGCCTTTTTGAGAAATCATATGCTTTTTGGCCTCTAATGCCTCACATATTTTATCAAGGACTTGCTGCGTAGCGGCAACGTCAACGCAAGAAATATAGGTTTCACAAAAAGACGGAAAGTACTCTTTGACTTTGTCATATTCATTTGAGGAATCTTTTGCGAAACGACTACTAGTTAAGAGATTTGCCGAAAAAGTTGTTATCTTGGCAATGATCCCGTTAATAGCTTTAATGATTTTAGATTCTTCATCTTGTAGAAAAGAATTATAATCGTCAATTAATGCGAAAGCATCTCTATTATATTTTTGCCCACAGAAAGGACAACTTTCTCCATCTGACAACTGCAGGCCCGCTTCAATGAACGCTTGGTTGTCTTTGAACTTTTTCTTAAACTCTTCAGAAAACGAGCTCAAAGTATACTTGTTTTCAATAATCTCGTTTGCATTCTCCAGAATGGCAATAAATGCCTCGATATCATCAGAAAAAGGTCGATAAGAGATATCTTGCATATGCTCTGGCATCGATTTTAGAATATCGTACTTTTCAACAAGGCTCGTGTACGATTGATCTTCCGAATTTGCCTCTCCACGCAGAACACTTTCAAATGTAATTGCAAGGTATTCTTTAGTGTTTGGCTGGATTCCCTTTGCCTTTAATTCTCTTTGGGTAGAAGCCACCATATCTCTAACTTTACCAATGGCCTCAAGCTCGGCTTTTTTGTAATTCTCAAGCTGTTCTTTTTCTTTCGATAAGTCAATATTTGCTTTTCCAAGTATAAATCCACTAACCTTATCTTCAGGATGATACCTAACTGCCTCAAGGTTTTCCCTCACATATTCACTGTTAAACACGTGATAAATTAAGCCGGTATTGTCCGACACGATAGGTAAAGAACCTATTTCAAATCTTACTGATAAGTTTTTCTGAGGCTGTCCATCTGGTGCAATAGACAATGATAATATTCCTTGTTTCTCTCCAAAGCGCACCATTGCCGTAGATTTCTCAACTAGTAAATCAATTTGAGATTGGTCTGTTCTGTCGAGATACTTCAAATCAGATATTCTCTTGAAGGATTTACTGATGAAACTCTTGCCGGAACCATTATCTGCATATAGCGCCATTTGAATAGAGTTCATATTACTTGATAATTTTGTATTAGAGTGTGGTCCAATGCCAGTGAGCGCTATGTTGAAGTCAAAACTCATAACTCTTACCTCACAATACAATACACGCCTTGCTTCCGCCCGACTTCTCTTTTTCAACAACAATTTGTTTATCGATACGATTTTTCAAGTCAACAACATGAGAAATGATGCCGACAAGGCGATTCCCATCCGCCAAGCTCGAAAGAGCCTTCATCGCTTGATCCAAGGATTCCTCATCAAGAGAGCCAAAGCCCTCATCTACAAACATTGTATCAAGCTTAACGCCGCCAGCGGATGCTTGGATCTCATCAGAAAGGCCAAGTGCAAGAGAGAGCGATGCCTTAAAAGACTCGCCGCCAGAAAGTGTCTTTACGCTTCTTTCTGTGCCGTTGTAATGGTCAATAACGTCAAGATCAAGCCCGCTCTGACTGCGGTTATTTTCCGCTTCTCTTCGGCGCTTTAGTTCGTACTGTCCTCCCGACATCACCATAAAGCGGGTATTCGCGCGTGCTATGATACGGTCAAAATACGTCATCTGAATATAGGTTTCCAGCATCACTTTTTCTTTGCCGGAGATATTGCCGTTTGCTGTATTTGACAGCGCCTTCAGCCATGTATAGCTTTTCTCAAGCGTATCAAGATCTCCAACCTTTGCCCGAATATTAGCAAGCACCTTTGTATTGGACTCTATGCGAGTATGAAGCGCTTTGGCAGCATCGTCATCCGCAGCTCTCTTTTCGGATAGTTCAGTTTTCTTCTTTGTTTCTGCTTCTTTGTCAAGATCACAATCGGAAGAGAGCTGCTTGGATAGTTCTGTGATTGAAGCATTATAACCGGCGATTTTTTTATCCGAGTCGGACAGCGCACTCTGAGCATTGTCGTATGCTTTCTTCATTTCGCTAACGGTTTTTCCCAGAGCGTCCGATTTGCTCTGGGCCTCTGCTATGCTATCAAAGCGCAGGGATTCCCTATCCGCATCGCGCTGCTTCTTCTTTTCGCTCAACGATGCTTTATCAGCTTCTAGCGCAGTATTTCGATTTGAAATATCTTTATCTCTTTCTTTTAGCGTCTTTTCAGTCTTTGGTAATGATTCTGTGAGTTCAGATCGGCGAGATACTTTCTTTTCCTCTTCGGAAAGTGCTGTGTCAAGCGCAGTGATTTCTGCAAAAACGACTTTCTGCTCCTCCGGAAGCTTGTTTTCAGCATCCTCGAATGCGACGCTCTGCCATAATTCCTTAACCAGCTTTTCCGTTTCGACTTTTTTTGCATCGAGTATGCCTTTGGCTTCCTTGCATTTCCCGCTTAAGTCTTCGGCTACTTTTCGTGCCTTGTCAGCATTCTCTTTCGCTCTTTTTAACTGTGCTTCCGTGGGGGCCTTGGCTGATTTATGCGCTATGCAAGGGTGTTCCAAAGATCCGCAAACAGGGCAAGGCTTGCCGCTTTCCAAAGTTTCAGCGATGATTCCGGCCTGCTCATCCAAAAACGCGCAGTTTTTCGCTTCATAATCGGCAGTCGCTTTCTCGGATGCCTCCGATGCTTTTTTATAATCACTTTGGAGCGCAGCCAAATTGTCACCAAGTTCATGAAAGGTCTCAAATAATGCTGAAAGGTTTTGAAGCTTTGTCAGTTTTTCTTGAACCTTTTCTTTTTGACGATAGAGTTTTTCTTTGCCTTCTCCTGCATCTGAAAGGGATTCGAACTCTGTTTTGAGTTTTTCAAACTCTGCTTCATCAGTGGCATACTGCTCCCGGTCTTTTTTCAGTTGCCTCTCATTTTTGGAAATAGCATTCTCGTCATTTTTGATTTGCTTTTCCAGAACTGCTAACGCTTCATAACGGGGAAATTCCGCCTCGATCCTGGCCTTTTCTTCAGCAAGCTGTTCTCTTTCCGATATTTTTCCCTTTTCAATATCGAAAGCAGCCTTCAGCGCAAGACTGGCCTCATTTTCGCGGGTTAAACTGTTCTGTGCTTGGTCTAATGCTTTTTGAGTTTGTTCTTTTGCTTCAATCTTACCCAAATTTGCATTGACGATTTCGAGAGCCTTGTCTGCATCCGAGATTGACTTTTGAATATCCGTTTTTTTGCCACGGTCTTGTGTCAGAAGACGATCAATCAGGTCCATAACATCCTTTACAGGAAGAAGCCCGTTCTTTGCTTTTTCAACCTCAATACTCAGAACATCATTTTCATCACAGGTAATTCCATCAATATATTGCTTGATGCTGTTATGAGCGGCATCGCATTTGTCGTTTAGTTGACCGGACTCCTTCTTCAAACGATCCTGCAAGTCCTGATACAACTGGGTTTTGAATATTTGACGGAATATTTTTTTGCGCTCCTCTGTGGGGGCAAGCAGCAGTTTCAGGAAGTCCCCCTGTGCGATCATGGCGATTTGCAGAAATTGGCTGTGATTGATCCCCATGATGTCTCGTATTGCATTGTCCACATCCCGCTGCTTTGTGACAACGCGCCCATCCGGATATATTAGCTGCACTTCCGCTTTTTGCGTCGTAAATCCTTCGCCGCGGGATTTGGGACGTTCATACTCTGGATTTCGTTTTACGGTGTATGTTTTTCCGGCGTAGGAGAAGACAAGTTCAACCTCTGTCGGAGTAGTTGCCTCGGCATATTTTGAACGGAACATGGATGGCTCGCGGTTGTCTCCGCTGGCTTCTCCATACAATGCATAAGTGATCGCATCAAAAATAGTTGTTTTTCCGGCTCCGGTATCGCCCGTAATTAAATAGAGTCCATTCTCTCCGAGCTTGTCCAAATCAAGAACTGTTTTTCCTGCATAGGGGCCAAACGCAGATACTGTAAGTTTGATAGGCCTCATTGTTCACCCTCCCATGTCTTTTCTATTAGCGACTTCATGTACTCAAATTGCTCAGGATTCATAGGTTGATTATTTTGCAGTTCATAAAAATCAGAAAAGAGCTCTAATGGCGATTTAGATTCAACGTCTGTTGCACCACTGATCTCCACACTTGAGCGTGTGCGTCTATTATCGTAATCAAGCTTCATCAGCCGATGATACACCGTGCGCAGTTTTCCGATTGCATCCGGAATGTCTTCTTCGTCCGTCAGCGTGATGTGCGTATAATCTTCCGGCCACGTTGTGCCCTCATAGAAGGATCTTAAGGTCAACTCATCGTAGGTTCCTTTCAACTCAACAAGATCATGCTGCGGGACAAGGTCGATTGTCTTATATGACACTTTTCCTTTCTCAGCGAGTTCGATCACTGTTACCGACTTGCGGTCTTTTGCTTCCGAAAAGGAATATTTCAACGGTGTTCCGCAGTAACGAATATGCTCCGCGCCACAATTTTGCGGCGAGTGAATATGTCCAAGTGCGACATAATCAAAGGGATCAAAAACATAAGCGTCCACATTATCAGAGCCACCAACCGAGATTTCCTCAGATTCAGAGCGCAACGAACCCGTAACAAACTGATGTGTCACCAGAATATTTCTATTGTCATGATTGATACTCAGCTTTGAAATGACGCTATTTATAGCATCTGTGTAAGTAGTAATTTCATCGTCACAAAACCTGCGGACATGAGCTGGCTTAATAAATGGAAGCATATAAACATCAACTGTACCGTATTCGTCCTGCATGGAAATAGGTGCAATGTTTCCATCATAGACTGGCGACATATGGATGCCGCTGGCATCCATAATACGCGCTCCAAATGCAATTCTCTCAGGGGAATCGTGGTTTCCGCTAATAACGAATACCTCGAGCTTTCGTTTGGCCAACTGAACGAGAAAGTTGTCAAACAACTGAACTGCCTCCGCCGCGGGAACAGATTTGTCGTAGACATCTCCGGCAATAATCACACCATCCGGCTTTTCAGCATCAACGATATTGATGATTTTTTTGAGTATGTATTCTTGATCTTCAAGCATCGAATACTCATTTACTCTTTTCCCTAAATGGAGGTCTGATAAGTGAATAAACTTCATAACAAACTCCTTTACCCCACAACCAACTTATTTGTCTTCTTCAAGAACTTTGCTGGGATTGGGCGATCCAGCCGCCATGTGATATTCATCGGCCTGCTGCCCTCATGCTTCACATAGTTCGCCGTGCCCAGATAGGTATATGCCTCTGCACCACCGGTCACACGGTCAGCCTTAAACTCCCGGACAAACAACAGCACCTTGCTCCCCCGCTCCTTGTGGTGGATATATCGCTGACCTGTGGGCGAATTCTCCGCCGTGGTGCTCTGGCTCTGCCAATGAAAAAAGCTCTCTGGGTTCTGCATTATATTTCTGTAAATCTTCGCATTGTTGTCACAATAGGCAAATTCCGCTCCACCAGAATATTCCGACGGGACGGGCTGGCATTTTTCTTGCGCTTTGCATTCATTTTCGAATATAATATAAATGACACAGAAAACCTTCTCAAACCGTCTATACGTTCTCGCCGACAATTTCCTCATTAAAACACACATTAGTAGGCATCATCCCCAGCAGCTCCTCCGCCACCTCCCGGCTTTCCAAACGCATAATGTTATCCTCCACATCGTCCCGGGAAAGGAGGTTCATACTGCCATACCAGACGATTTTCTCATCGATCACAGCAAAATGCTGGCAGGTTTCTTCGGCATATTGAATTTCAAATCCCGCCGTCCGAAGGCTTTCCAACAATAAAAGCCGATTTTCGTCATTTCCATAGCGATACATATCCGGGTGCCAGGTGATAACCGCTGCTTTTAAGCCTTGTTCCTGGGCTGGAAGTAAAAGTTCTACCAAATTCTCTACCCGTTTTCTGCTCAGCGTGGGGCTGGAAATCACAACCGTTTCCACAGCTTCCCGGAGATCCTGTTCAAAAACCGGGCGGTAGGTGTCCAAGTCGAAAATCGCGTTGGCAGCCTGCTTCTCCGGGGTATCCGGTGCGTAGAGGGTGTAGCCAATACGCTTATAGGTTTTCAAACGCTTGGCGTACATTTTGTCAAACACAGGGATATGGCTGTCCACATAGTCGTAGATAAACACATTTTTCTTCCCCGGATGGTCCCGGTGGAGCCGTCCGGCGTATTGCTCCACCACACCTTTCCAGGAAACCGGGGTTGCCAGAAACAGCGTATCCAATCTAGGGTAGTCAAAGCCCTCGCCAACCAGCTGACCTGTCGCCACCAGCAGCATGGATTCCTGCGGCATAACCTCTGCCATTTGCCGTATCGCCGCTTCCCGCTCCTTTTTAGGCATTTCGCCTGTCAGAAGAAACGGCTTCTGAGCAGAATCCTTCAGCATTTCATAGAGGATCGCCGCCTGATCCGTAAATCGGGTCAAAATCACCGGCGTTCTTCCTGCCTCCAACGCTTTTTTCACATCTGCTACAATCAAACCATTGCGGTTTTCGTTCCTCCGCAAACGTTCATAGGCCTGGGTCACAGGAAGCTTTTCCTGACCGAAGGGCAGCACCGTTCTTGTAAATCTTGGCACGAGGTAGTGGCCGATTCCCTGCTCTGCCGCTTTTTCCTTGGCAGAATATTGAAAGCGCACCGGGCCAAGAAGCATTTCGTTGATCTTTTCCAGCCCATCTCCACGAAAAGGCGTTGCCGTCACGCCGTAAACATATGTGGCATGAACTTCTTGTAATACGGAACGCAACGTCTCCGAGGCACTGTGGTGGCACTCGTCTACCAGGACCATACCATACTCCCGAAGCCTTGGATGGGACACCCCTTTTTTACACAACGAACCCGCCATAGCAATGTCCACAATGCCTGTAGATGTATCCTTAGGGCCGTGAATCACGCCTACAACGCTTTTCCGCCTTCTTTTCCTTCCGGTTTTTGTTTCATACTCCGGCAAATCCTCCTGAAATTCCAGGAACTCGACCAGTGCCTTTTGCCACTGGTCGATCAGTGCCGAGGATTCCAGCAAAATTAAGGTGCTGACTTTTCGCTCCGCAATAAGAGCGCTGCATACGACCGTTTTCCCGAAGGCTGTTGCGGCACTTAAAATTCCACATTCGTGTTTCAAAAGTGCCCCTACGGCTTCCTTCTGTTTTTCCCGCAGCTGTCCTGTAAATTTGGCAGTTAATGTCCTTCCCTTTGCTCGTTCATCCGTCAGTTTCACCGGAATTTCGGCATCCCCGCAACGGTCCAGCAGCGCATCCAAAAGGCCCCTTGGAATACATAAGAAGCCGTTGTCATCTTCTCCCAAATATATAAACCGGGAATTTGCGTAATTGGATAACCCCATGGCTTGATTCCTGTAGAACATGGGATTTTGAATTGCCGCCATTCGACGAATTTGATTTTGCAGCCTGGGTTTTAGATTCCCGGTTTCGATATAAATTCGGTTTGCCAGGGTCATACACAGCTGGCCGTCCACATCTTCTGTGTGGAAGGATGTTTTTCGTTCCCAAGGTTTGGTGTCTTCCGGCAAAAAGCTTCCTCGGTCGGTTTCCGGCACATTCCACCTTTTGATGCAGCTTTCCATTGTCTGTGCGGATAACTTTTTCACTGCAAACAGCACTTCCCATTGGTCTGGGTAGGCATTCCAGTTCTTGTCCACAAAAGCGCTGTTATCCTTCTTCAATGCCTGCCCCTGCAATGGCAGCGCAATCAGATAGCCCAGTTCTCCATCTCCAGCACTGTCCTGCGCCGGGAGCATCCGGTCATAAAATCGAAAGGACTTCAGATTCACCGTCTCCGCGCCTTTTTGCAGCAGAGCCATTCCAAACCGCCGGGCAAGGGCCGCTTCTACGGCACTTTCGAAGAAAATCCACAGATGCCCGCCGCGCCCGGACCGGGATCTCTCAACCAGGCACGGAACTTTATTTCCCTCGCACACCTGCCGCAGGGCATCCACTTCCTCCATCCAGCGGGTATCCGGATTCCCAAAATCCAGAGTTTCCGCTCCCTTTTCGTGGTTGTCGAAATCAAATACCAGTAATCTACAAGTCCCATCCGGGAACAGAGGGTAAATTCCAATCACATCAGAGCCATCCGGCTTTTCTCCCCGCAGGTGCGCCATGATCTGCTCCGCTTCCAGCTGCCGCCATTTCCGGTTGGCACAATCCCCGCATTTGACCTTCTTCCCGGACTTTTTCGGGCAAATCCCATCCTTCCACAGATTCTCACACTGGGGATAATATCCCGCCTTCCCCGTCGTTTTGTTCACACTGCGTTTGCTGTAAACATCCGTCCGGCCCCAGAAATAGGAATAAAATCGGCGGGCCAGCTGCTTTGAAATTTCCGCTGTGGGCTTTGAGGCTGGCAACACATAGGAAATCCCCACCTCTTCCAGGAGGCACTTGAGGAATGTGTTCTCCGCCTGGAGCTTTTCAATCTGGGCTGTCAGGGCTGCTATTCTTTCATCCATTGGGTACCTCCATTTCTATAACAAGTTGCCCCAGTAAAGTTACATTCCCCAATACCGCAGCAAATCAACGGCATTGAGGAATGTTCACTCGGCAAATTACTGACAAGTTAAGCCAAGGCTACCACTCCCAATAAGGAATAGAGGGCGTGGATGACTGCGCTCATTCTTCATCGCCCTCGTCACTTTCGCCGCTTTCCAGCGCAAGCTCGGTCAATTCGCGCAGCTTGTTTTGTAGAAGTGTCTTATCTGGGAGGCAAAGTCTGTAGTCTGCAACGAGCGTAGGAGACATACTGCGGCTTAAAGCATATTCCACTACTGCATCATCTTTGCTGGCGCAAAGAATAACGCCTACACTAGGATTTTCGTTTGGCTTTTTCACATCACGGTCAAGAGCTTCCAGGTAGAAATTGATCTGCCCAATATGCTCCGGCTTGAACTTTCCGATCTTCAATTCAATCGGCACAAGGCAAGACAGCGAACGGTTGTAAAACAGCAAATCGATGAAAAAATCTGTGTTGCCAACCTGAACACGGTATTCTTCACCGATAAACGTAAAGTCTTTGCCAAACTCCAAAATGAATTGCTTCAGGTTCTCGATAATTGCTTTTCGTAGATTTTTTCCGAAAACAGCTCAGGTAAATCCAGAAACTCCAGTACATAGGTATCGAGAATACTTTTACGAACATCCTGAGGAACAGATTCCGGAAGCGGTTTCTTATTTGAGAGCATATAGCGTTCGTAGTACGCACTACTGATCTGACGCTCTAACTCCCGCTTGGAATAATGCTCCTTTGCGCAAAGTGTCATATAAAAATGTCGTTCCTCCACCGTCTTGGAGCTGGACATGATAAGCAAATGGTTCGTCCAACTGATTTGTGTCACCAGTGGTGTCACAAATTCATCATCCTTATAAGTCTCGTAGAATTGTTTCATACGGTAGAGGCCGCGACGGTTGAAGCCTTTGACTCCGGGATTTTCTTTTACAATATAGGCGGCAACATCATCAATGATTTTATCACCAAACGCAGCACCTGTGCATAGCTTGGACAGATATTCGCCAACGCTCCAATACATCTGGATCAACTCGGCATTGACCGCCTTTATTGCGCGGTTGCGGGCATTGTCGATGATATGGATGACTTCATCAAATTGTCCCGGATTTTGGATTTGTTCGTTGCTCATGTTTTCGACTCCTCAACTATTTTCAGCGTAAACCAGTACCCTCCTGCAATGCGCAAAGACGCATACCCAGTTGTCTCACGCTGTTTGGCTTCAAATCAAAAATGGTATGATCAAAATCCAATTAGATGTCAAATTGGATTTCGAAACTTTTGTGTGAACTATTCCTCGTTTGCGTGTTTGCTCCACAACCTTCCGAATAACTCATTTCCATCGGGAGCAAGCCTCAGTACAGTATGTTCTTCCAATTCTGTAGCTGTTCTTGTGCTGTAAGAATCTTGCTTATCAAGTGCAATAATAATCTGTTTTACACAAGCTGAATATTGGGCTAAAATATTCTCAATGGCGTCATCTGATATTTGCTTAAGGATTAGAGAATCATGCACTAAAATTGGAAGTTTCGCCAAGTGCATCATCGCCAAATCAAATACGACTAATCCCTTAAAAGCTATGCCTGTCCCCGTATCCTCTGGAGTATGGAACGTATAATTCACCTCCGTGAAATGAGGTACAGGAGCATTGTGTTTGTCTTTATAAATTATAAATGAGCATATTATGATACTGCACAATTTTGTTTTTGCAGCAAGAACTAAAGCGCAAAATTTGGTTTTTAAGCATGGACAAACGGTGCTTTTTGTGCAAATCGAAAAATATGCTCATTTATAGTTTTTTAACAATCCTGTTTAATAGCTTACACTAATAAAGTCATTTATCCAGCACATACATCAAGTGGCTTGCAAGCATGATTTGCTCCATAGCCTCGCGTTTTTCGTATTGAAGATTTGTATGAGCAGCTGGATTGCGATAAGCTGCCATAATGCCTTCAAACAGGGATTGAATTCCACGCCGGTAGTTCTTACCTTCGGTAGTTGCCGTACCGCAGAACTTGAATACACCGTTTTCACTTATAAGCGCGCCAATTACATCACCAATTCTCACTGGAACCGCTGTATCAGGTTTTAACTCTGCAAACTTCTCCCGCAGACGAGATTCCACTTCTTTGACTGCCTTTTCTGCTGCAGTTGAGCAGTGGCCATCCACATATAAATCGTGGGAGACATTCACGATTCGCGGGTGTATCTCTGACCAAAACCGAACAACAACCGGTTCCGCTTCAATATGCCGAATAATTATTACCAGTTCACCAAATGCTGCGGGATTTACAAAAGCAGCCCCCATGCCGTTCGTCTGAAAAAGGATGTTTGCAATACGAGGTAGTGCAGCAGCGTAGAATGGGTAATCACTCTGTATGCCCATTGCCATTGCGTTGATCCATCGACGTACAGATTGAATCTCAGGTAGCAGGTGAAGAAACTGCATGTTCAAATTTGCGTTTGTAAAGTCTATCCACTTTCGTAGTTCATACAATTCGTTTTCGTACGGCAGTTTCAAAGCACTCATCTCCTTTTACAATGCCTTGACCATATCAATAAACTGGCTCATGCTCACTGCACAAAATCTGGATACGCTGGGTCGAGATGTCTCACTTTACAGCAGTTTATGAAACGGAAAGATAATACGCAGGTAAGCGCACATGTTGCAATCATGTCCACATATTCGTACAAAATCCATTGTTATTATAATCGAAAGCGCAAATAAAAGCAATGGCTTTGGGCAAAGTATGGGAGGAACTTCTACTTCACGATCTAAGGGGTTGGGATACCACGAAATCGAGCAGGAGGCTAGTTCCCTTGTCGACATCTCACACCGCCAAGTCTATTGTTTGGAACTCGGCGGTTCTATTATCAGCAAATTATCCAAGAAACCGAAAGTGCTTCTGAATGGCTTTCTTACTAAATATCTCCTAACCTGGCAGAAAACGCCATCCGTCCGTTTACCCTGGGCCGCAAGAACTTGCTGTTCTGCGATACGCCCAAAGGTGCCGAAGCCAGTGCGGTGGTATACTCCATGGTGGAAAGCGCAAGGCAAACGGAGTAGAACCATTTGCCTATCTACAGCGTGTGCTGGTGGATCTCCCATACCTGGGAAAGTCGCCCTCCCATGAAGAATTGGAGGCTTTCATGCCCTGGGCACCTGGCATCCAAAAAGATTGCAAAATCCCAAATCCGATGCTTATACAAATACATATCTTGAGTAACAGCAGGCCCTGGGTGTGGGGCCTGCTGTCTTTTGGTGGGGACGGGGAATTATTGAGCGCTTACATCACGACAAGGACGGTCAGAAGAAAGACAAGGACTTTTCGATACATGGTGTAAAACCTCCTTTTTGATTTCGCACTTATCACACATGGAACGGTAATGATTATGCTCTCTTCCTCTGATATTCCAGATACATCATGGGGATCAATATGACAGTCAGCATCAGATATAGCGGAATACTGACATCTAAAGTACGGAAAACTTTACCAAAGATGGTAAGAATATTGAAGGAACCCAGATTTTGATAGAGTTCCAGCAAGTGCGACGACATGAGGCTCAGAATTTTATCCAACCAGTTTGCCATTCCCTCCAGGAAAGAGGGGAGGAATATCAGAATAAATGGGGTTGTCACCGCAAAGACAGTAGACTTTGTCTTGGCGGAGATCCACATGGTCAGGAACGCCAAGAAAAGGTTGCCGATGTAGCCGGATATGAGAGCCAGCATCCAAGCTTGCCACATATTAAGATTATAGATACTTTTCCAGAGCTGCCACTGGATGACGCAGCTTGCGCCCTCGAAGCCGAGATAGCACAAGGTGAACAGGCTATAAATAAGCATGGCTCCCCAGTACAGGACTGTTACCAGCAGAAAACCTGCCTTGATCTTGGCAGAGGTAGCTTTATTCCTGCCACAAAGGGTGGAAAAATACACTGCATCCGCTTTCCATTTGAACTCGTTGGAGAAGATGCCAGCCAGCAGGAAACACAGAATCAGAATCCCCAGTGAGGGAATATATCCGGCGTTTTCCAGAAGCTGATGCCAGCCTTCGTGGTATGTGAAGTAGAAGGGAATCTCTAATTCCTTGTACTGCTCAATGATGTACTGCTTCTCCGATTCGGAATACTTGGAGTAAGCACCATCGGTTTCATCATAAAGCCAATTTTTCAGTAATTTCTCACGGTTGGCGTAAAAGGTATCTTCATCGATAGCAGTGAGCCTGTCAGCGGTGTAATAATCGTACTCCCGGAAACCATTTGAATAGGACTCATTCAGAATTTTCCGGATGGGTGCGAAACCCTGTTTCCAGCTATACGCGATTTCATTCTGCTGCACAATATCTGACTTTGCTTCAGGTGTTGCATTGATCCTTTGATTTTCCTGAATCACTCTGCTCAACTTATTCTGATCAACCCAGCCTTCCCATTCGGTCTGGGCTTCCCGCAGTTTCTTGACAGCAGATGGACCATATTCACTCTCCCCCTGCTCATTCACCCACTTTACCTCCACATTCAATGCGCCAGTCGATGATAGCCAACAGGACAGAGCCAGGACGGCAATGTACAATACAAGGGCGATCTTACCACCAACGGAACCAAACACCTTTTTTAGTTCATACCGTACCATCGCTATCACCTGTCCTTTCTCCAAAATAACAGAGGAAAACATCCTCCAAAGTTGGTTCTACCCTGGCGGCATCTTCTGCCGGTCGTCCCTTGGAAACGATTCGCAGCTCCGCACCTCCAGGAATCGTCTTCACGTTTGCAACTTTGTATGCCTTCAGACAGGCATCGATCCTGCTTTTGGGCACAGTACAGCTCCAAACCAGTTCTGGCATGGAGTCAATGAGTTCCTCAGCAGTGCCGGAAATGGCAAGGCAGCCATCCTTCATCAGCAGAATGTCACCTGCGATATACTCAATGTCCGATACAATATGTGTGGACAGCAGCACGATTCGATCCTCTGAAAGCTCGCTGATCAGATTCCGAAACCGAATCCGCTCGCTGGGATCCAGACCGGCGGTAGGCTCGTCCAGAATTAGAATCTTGGGGTCGTTCAGCATGGCTTGGGCAATACCTGCCCGGCGCTTCATGCCGCCAGAAAGGGTTTTCATTTTCTTGTACCGGGCTTTCACCAGACCAACTTGCTTCAGCAGTTCCTTGACCCGCTGCTTTGCCACCGCAGGGCGTATACCTTTGAGGGCGGCAATGTACATCAGGTAGTCGTAGATGGAAAAGTCTGGATAGTACCCAAAATCCTGAGGAAGATATCCCAACAGATTCCGGTATCTGCCGTCCATGGCAAAAATGTCTTCTCCATCCCAGATAATTTGCCCGGATGTGGGCTTCATCAAGGTAGTAAGCATCCGCATCAGGGTGGTTTTACCAGCGCCGTTGACGCCAAGCAAACCATAGACGCCGCAGCGTAAATCATAGCTGAAATGATCGACAGCTTTGAAGTCGCCAAATTCTTTTGTTAAGTCTCTAATTCTCAAATCCATAAAGGTTTCACCTCCATAATCGTTTGCCATTTCCTCTGTCCGCGATAGAGGGTATATCCCATGAAGGAAACAGACGCAGCCAGCAAAGATACCCACGCAGAAACAGAAATGGCATTGAAAACAGCATCATTCAGAATGAGCACTGACCAGACTCCAGCCCAAATGATACACAGAAGCAGGGAAAGTGCCTGAGAATTGATCCGCTTGCTGTAAAGGGTTCTGAAGCAGATACAGCAGGTCACATTGAAGGGGAGCATAAACTGCGTAAGCATTTCCCAGAGCGTAATTCTGCAAAGCAGGGATGTTCCGGCATAGAAGGCTGACAGCAGCACCATATCTACCCCGGCAAAGAGGGTCAGCCGTGCCGCATAGATGGAACGAAGGGTATAAAATGTTGTACATTCGATTTCCAAAGCATCGCAACTTCGGTTTTTCCAGATTTCCGGATAAATCAGAATTACAAACAGCGATCCGGTAAGCCCCAGAATACGGCGCACGGTGAAGTCGGTTTCTGAGTTGTTAAGCAAGAAACATACAAAGGCAAGCAGCAGCCCTTGCATCAGCCACCAGCGTTTCTTGATGAACTTACCCTGCTGATACAGAAATTCTATGTGGGAAACGGTTTGTTCCGATTCCTCAGAAAGAAATGCTTCCTTGGAAACAGCAATGGTTTTCTGTATTTTGGATTCATCGCAGATCACATCGAAACGAAAGAGCGCCTTCATTCAAAATTCTCCTTCCCTAAATAGATCGTCAATAATTCTTTTGCGCGTTTGATTCGGTACTTCACCAGCGGCAGACTGATCCCCAAAATTCTGGCAATTTCCTTTTGTCTGACTTCCTGAAAGAAATACAGGATGGTTACTTCCCGCAGTTCCTGTGGAAGACGTTCCAGAGCCATATGGACATCCATCCGTAAATCCAGGGACTCCATCAGGCAGACAGGATGCTCCGGCAGTTCCTCCATCGGCAGTTCTTCCGGCTTTCTGTAATAATCCCGGCACAGATTGCCTGCAATCACATACAGATAATTTGCAGCCTTCCCATAGTGCTGGTACTGATGGAGCGTGCGGAAGAACCGGGCAAAGGTTTCCTGGGTCAAGTCTTCTGTGAAACCGGAGTCCTTGATATGTAGGTGACAGTAACGCATTATCTTTGGGTAATACTTCCGCACAAAGGATTCGATGGCCTGATCATCGCCATTTTGCATTCTGTGCAGGAGCAGGAAATCGCCGTCCATGTTTTCCCTCCTCTCCTGTGGATTAAAAGCGCTTTCATTTAGTATAACGAAGCAGAACGGAAAAAAGATAGTCTGAGATGAAATATTTTTACGCTGGAGCTGTTAAAAAAGCCCTCCCCAGAAAAACGCAGATCCTCTCTGGAAACAGAAAGGGTCTGCGTTTTTGGGCATCGAGGCTGTGGATAACTTTTTAACTATACTCTAAATGAGCAAATTCATAAAATAGACAAAACGCCCCTATAGCGACGTGCACCCACGTAGAGAGGCTGGGGAACTCCATCTTTGCAGGTCAGGAAACACCGTTACAAGATGAAATTGGTCTTGTGTGCGTGTTGCCGCATAAGCAAAGTCTGTAATTGTCCTTTTCCCAGTTTTAATTTTACCCCAAAGCAGGTGGAAAATCAACTGCGGGCTGTAATGGTCCACTTTTGATATTACGCATATGCGGAAAAATCCGCACCGACCGGCTGCTTCACCGCCATCTGTAAAGAAACGTTGTTTGCGTTTGTGTTCAGTGGAAAAATACGGAAGTTTTTCGCTGTAATTCGCAAAAATGCACGATCCCCGGCAAGCGTGATTTGCCTGCCGGGGATGTTTTCTTTTCAAATGTCTTGTCCACGATGGTTCTGCATTACAAACGTCAGGCTATCCCGCAGTTCCTGGCTATGGCTCCTCGTCATCCCAGCCTGGGTACTGGGCCGGCGAATCTCCAACAGATTTGATCACACGGAAATACTTCGTTTTCTCCACCAATTCCTGCATCACTCTGCACTGAAAACGCCATTCATCTCCAAAATCAAACAAGTACTTAAATTTATCGCCTTTTTCCAGTCCCAGTCGTCCAAGTGGCATCTTGTAGGATATCCGGCAGCCCTCATCCATATCGTCAGAATAATAGGCACCTAAATCGCTCCAATACCGGTCATCCATAAAGAACGCATGGCAATGGTCATCGTCAAATTCGAAAGCACTCAAAATCGCTTCACTCAATGCGCCAAGGGTTTGCTGCTTGCCGATTTGAATGTACCGGTAGCAGCTGCGTCCCAGGGACACCTTGATTACATAGCTTTCCACCGTGCCGATTTCTTTTTCCTTGTTGGGACGACGTTCCGGTTCGCCGCCGCTTAAGGAAAAACGAATCGTATTGTCCTCCTTGGCCTTTCTGTAAATATCCTTAAACGCTTCGCTGTAACCACGTCCGAAGTGGAACGGATAGGCCCTGACTAATCCATCCGAAATAATCATATCCTTAAAGGGGATCAACACGGCATCCAGCAGTACCGGACCTTTTCCCATCATCTCCTCCCAGGTGGAAAACAGCCCCTCGACCATATAGACCGTCTGGTCATCCTCTGAAATGAAAACGGTTCCCTTTTTCAAATGCCGTTCCATAATGTACTTTCCCGGCTTGCACTGCACCCACCCCGCCACAATCTGGGCCTGCTCCTCCGGCAGCTTCGCCTGGGCCAGGTATTCCTGAAGCACCTGCGTGTGGGACCACAAATAATCTGCAATCTTCTTCGCATCGGCAGCATCGACGCCTCGGCTCCGGTCAATGGTTCCCGTGCCGGGACATACCCGGTATTTTTGATTTACGAAGTCCAGCAAAGGGAACCAAAGCTCATAAAAAAGCTCCGCATCTTGTTTTTCTAATGTCATATGCTACTCCTTATCTATTGCGCTATTGTTCTTCCCGCAGGATGTCCATCAGATGGTCCAGAATAAACCGCTGTGCGTTTGTCCCATAGTACACCGCCTGAAAAGGCCCGGTCTTCCCCTGCATCTCCCGGACAGACAGGCCCAGCTGCTCTCCTGCCGCCGTTGGCAGCCGCTTCCTAGCCGGATCGCTGTATCATTTCCAGTTCTGTCATAATAGTCCCCTCCTCGTTATGGTTTTAGCTTAGCACCTTTGCGCCAGACAGGCAACGGAAATCGTCAGTTGAAACGAACATTCGTCTTTTTTACCTAGAACTTCTTTTTATTTCTGTGCAATATGACATAGATGGGCTTTTATCCGATAACCGCCCTATTCTTTTCCCATTGCACTTTCCAATCGCTATTCGTTCTACTCCCTCTAGCCAGCGGACTTCTCTTTCTTTGTGAACCAACTTTTCAATATCTTTTCGGCTTATTTTTCAAGACTTTTCAATAAATATATCGGCCCCAAAATCCTACTTTTCAAATATTCAGGTGGTAAGCTCCTAGCCTTCTGTCCTCCACCCATAGACAAGCCCCAGCAAGCAACCTTCGCCTGCTGGGGCCATTTATATTCATCTTAGCACCACATTCCAGTAAATTTTCGCGCTGTGGTCACAGTACACAGACAGGTACACCCCATCCGTCCGCCACACAGGGTTGCTGCGGGCTTCATCAGTTCTTCATAATGTGCGCCACCAGCCGCAGATTCCGTTCTATGAGAACATTCCTCGCTTCCAGATCTCCCTTCCCTGCCAAGTCCAGATAGTACCGTTCCTCTTCCTCCGTCAGCGGGCGGGGAAAGCTGCCCGAGGACAGCTGCAGTGAATAAAATAATGAACTGAGCATCAGCCAGGCCGCTGCCAACATGTTCGCCACCTCCACTGCCACTGTATTCCCCATTGCCCGTCCTTTTTCCAACAAAATACCGCCAGAGCATTTTGCCCCGGCGGCGAAAACTGTTATTCCTTTCAGGCGCTGCGGTATTGGTCGAGAAAATCCTCCCACGGATATCCGTTGATCGTTCCGTTCTCGGGCATATCCAAAACAATCATTACTGCCATTGTATCACAGCAAACACCCGGTGTCATCAAAAACCGGCACATTTCCGCGCATCGATAACGGGGCAGTGGAACTATGGTCATCATACACCATAACTCCCCGGTGTGAGGTGCGCGGCACGCAACTTTTTTCAAAATTGTCGCACGCCGCGCGACCACAAATTTTGGGAACCTGCTATACTAAAATCGCCAAATAAGCAGTAGACAATGGTATCAAACGGTGATATTATTTTACCGTAATGGTTCCAAAAATCGGCGGGGAAGCCCCCGAAAGAAAGAGGAATGGAAAATGGAAGTACGCAGATGTATGAAATGTATGCACCCGCTGACGGCGGGAGAAACCGTCTGCCCGGAATGCGGACGCGCCTACGGCAGCGCGAACGCGGAGACCTTCGCCCTGAAACCGGGAACGATTCTGGAGGGAAAGTACCTCGTGGGCGAAATGCTGGGTCAGGGCGGTTTCGGCATCACCTACATCGGCTTTGACCTGCTGCTGGAGCAGAAGGTCGCTATCAAAGAATACTATCCCATGAGCACCGGTATGGTCAGCCGGGAGGGACACTCCACCGTGGTGTGGAGCAGCGCCATGATGGGAAAAACCGGCACTCAGAAAGGCTTCGACAGTTTCCTGAAGGAAGCCCGGAAAATGGCGAAGCTGGGCGGCATTCCCGGCGTCGTGGGGGTGAAATCGGTTTTCATCCAGAACGAAACGGCCTACATCGTCATGGACTTCATCGAGGGCGAGACCCTCCTGAAAAAATTGCAGAAGAACGGCCCCATGGACTTTGACAGCTGCGTCAAACTCATGACCCCCATCATGCAGGCACTGGCAGAAGTCCATGAGCACGGCATTATCCACCGGGACATCAGCCCGGACAACATCATGGTGCGGCCTGACGGCAAGCTGATTTTGCTGGATCTGGGCGCGGCGAAGGATTTGGACATTCAGGGAAATGACGGCAGCGTCCAGTCCTCCCAGATGGTGGCCAAGCACGGGTTCAGCCCCATTGAGCAGTACAGCAAGAGCGGAAAGGTCGGTCCGTGGACGGACATTTACGCCATGGCCGCCACCATCTACTATTGCTGCACCGGCATTCTTCCGCCCCCCCGCCACCGACCGCACCATAGACGATACGCTGGCCTGTCAGCCGCTGCTGACGCAGACGCAGTTCGGCATTCTGGCAGACTGTATGCGTATGCGCCCGCAGGATCGTCCGCAGAGCATGGACACGCTCCTGCAAATGCTCACCCACCCGCAGGGGGAGGCGAAAGCGGAACCGTTTAATGTAGTCCCGGAAGCGGAACCACCGAAACCGGTCGAACCGAAAACAGCCCCTCCCAAACCGGCAGAACCCAAAGTGGAACCGGCAGAGACGAAACCGGAGCCAAGGCCCCAGCCCGACGCAAAACCAAAGCGGTCGCGTCTCATATGGTTGGCGGCGGTAATCATTATTGCGCTGGGAATTATCATTGGCGTTACAAGCGCACTGTCTGCAACACCGTCCACCGCCGCGAAAGTGTCGTCCACGAATACCTTTACAATGGCAAAAATGTCATTTGCCTCTGGCTCATACTTCTGGGGCCAAACGAAATATACACGCAGTGACGTAAAAACCATAACCTTCCAAAACTCTAAAGAGAATGTCCCCCGCACGGCTTGGGACGTATCATGGGAGGGAGATAAAAGTGTACTCGCATGGATGGCCAGCGGCAACCTGCATGTGGCAGCCGCCGGAAAAATTGCACCAAATCCCGATGCCTCCTATATGTTTGCGTACTTTAGAAATCTTGGGAAGATCGATTTTGGCAATTGTTTTGATACCTCCAATGTAACAGACATGAACGACATGTTTTACGGCTGCAGCAGCTTGACCTCCTTGAACTTGACCGGCTTTGATACCTCCAATGTAACGAACATGGCTTACATGTTCTCCGGCTGCAGCAATTTGACCAGCTTGAACTTGACTGGCTTTGATACCTCCAATGTAACGAACATGGCTTACATGTTCTCCGGCTGCAGCAGCCTGGTTAGCCTAGATTTGACAAGCTTTAATACTTCTAACGTGGTAACTGCGGAATACATGTTTGCATGGTGCCGGAACTTGACTAGCCTAGATTTATCCAGTTTTGATTCTTCCTCTCCCAGCGTTGTGTATGATATCTTCTCTGGCTGCGGCAGACTGACAAATCTCAAATGCTACAACAGCAAAATTCTCGAGCTATACAACAATCACTATTAACAAGAAACCGCTACCCGCCCGGTTCTGCCATCCAGAGCCGGGCAAAATTTTTTCAAAATTGTCGCACACCGCGCAACCGCAAACCATGGAGCCGAACGCCAGACCGCTCAAAAAGGAGAGAGGAAGATGAAATTCAATCGTTGTTTTGGCTGTATGGAGGTCACGGAGGGCTACCCCTGCCCCAACTGCGGCTTCGACCCGCAGCGGGTCACGGGAATATGAAAAAATAGCATCTGGTGGGCTTGCCTGAATCAGCGATCCGCCGAATATTGGAGGAATCCTGCACGAATTCAGGATATCCAGGCGTCCGTTTTCCCGGCTGGGAGGTTGTACGCAAGCTTGGGCATCACCTGTATCAGCTGAGATCTTGCCATGGATCGTAAGGTCGCTATCAAGGAATACTATGCAAATTCGTTGATATTGCCCGGTCAAAGCGTTATAGTTGTTATATATTAAAAAACAATGAAGACGTGGACTATTATGGGACTACTTTACATGCAGGCCGCGATGGTATAATAGAAGGAATTACTATTGATGAAATTGGGGGAGAATGGTCAGATGAGTACTACCATTACGGGAATAACGGACGTAGTTCTGTTCTGGAATTATCCTTTGAAGTAGAAGACTGCGATTCCTTCCGGTTCTATCTGGAGGCAGGCGGCTTGCATGGTGCAAAGGTGAATGGAAAGTGGAAAATCTATGTCAGGCACAATGGCAACTGGGAATTTGTACAGGATATCAATTACACAGAGCCAAATGGATATTTTGACATAAAACTCGACGGTTACAAGAACTTTGATGCCATTACTGCTTGCCCGATGGTGCAGGGCAACGCCACCTACTCCGCGGTTTTCTACCTGCAAAACGTACATTGCGTACTGTAATCGTGATCCGGCCGCAAGAAGACAAAAAAAATACCGCCGGGGCAATTGCCCCGGCGGTAACTCTTTTCAGTATCAGGCGCTGCGGAATCGGGCGAGGAAATCCTTTGTTTCCTGCTTCTGCGGGTTTCCAAACACTTCGGAGGGTACGCCTTCCTCGCAGATGACGCCCTGACTCATAAACACCACATGATTGCTCACGTCCCGGGCGAAGGCCATCTCGTGGGTCACCACCAGCATGGTCATCCCTTCCCGCGCAAGAGACCGCATCACGTTCAGCACCTCGCCCACCATCTCCGGGTCCAGCGCGGAGGTGGGTTCGTCGAACAGCAGTACCTCCGGGTCCATAGCCAGCGCCCGGGCAATGGCTACCCGCTGCTTCTGGCCGCCGGAGATCTGCCGGGGCTTGGCGTTGATGTAGGGCGCCATGCCCACCTTTTCCAGATAGGTCATCGCGTGAGCCCGGGCTTCCTCACGGCTCCGCTTCAGCACCTTCACCTGACCGACCATGCAGTTTTCCAGCACCGTCATATTGTTGAACAGATTGAAGGACTGAAACACCATACCCACATGGGCGCGGTAGGCCGCCGCATTGACGCCCCCCCCTGCCACGTTCTTTCCATGGTAGCAGACCTCGCCGGAGGTGGGCGTTTCCAGCAGGTTGATGCACCGAAGCAGCGTGCTTTTTCCGGAGCCGGAAGCGCCGATGATGGAGGTTACGTCGCCTTTATTAACGGTAAAGTCGATGTCCCGGAGCACCTCATGGCTTCCAAAAGACTTGGAAAGGTGGTTGACCTGTAAAATCACGTCCTCCATATTAATATTCTCCTTTCGGTCTTCCGGAATCAAACTCGCCGCTGCGCTCGTCGAAGGGCGTCTTGCGGCTGGGGTGGGAATAGGTACCGGCGCTCATGGCCAAAGAGTCCGTACTGACCAGCTCGTAATTGTCGCTGCCATCCAGCCGCTTTTCAAGCAGGCGCAGCAGGAAAGACGCCGCCAGCGTCAGCATCAGATACCCCGCCATCTCGATCACGGCTGAGGGAAAATACAGCAGATTGACGCCCACAATGTTCCGGTGGGTGGCGAAAAACTCCACGAAGCCGATAACGAACATCACGGAGGTGTCCTTGATGTTGATAATAAAGTTGTTGCCGATCTGGGGGATGATGTTCCGCAGCGCCTGAGGCATGATGACGTTCACCATGGTCTGCACATGGGTCATACCAATGGCCTTCGCGCCCTCGGTCTGGCCGGGGTCAATGGAGATAATGCCGCCCCGGACGGATTCGGCCATGTACGCGCCGGTGTTGATGGACACCACGATGATGGCTGCCACCCAGATGCCGCCCATTCCCTTGAAGGCCACCGCGCCGTCGGTGAAGTAGGGCAGACCGTAGAAGATGAACACCGCCTGTAAGACCATGGGCGTTCCCCGGAACACCTCCACATAAATGCGGATCAGCGCCCGCAGCAGCTTCAGGAAGAAGCGCTTGACCGGCGGATCCTGCCGGGTATAGGGAATGGTGTTGAGAATGCCGCACAGCAGACCGATCACGCAGCCGATCAGGGTCGCGACCACCGCCAGAACCAGCGTGTTCCGGATGCCGGTAAAATAAGCGCCGGAGTACGTCTCCCAGAGCTTTCCGATGTCGGTCGTGAGTTTTGCAAGCTTATCCATGAGGCACCTCAGATCGCGGGCTGAACGGCAATCGCCTCGTTCATGATCTGGTTCATGTCCTCCACGGTCATTCCGCTGAGGACCGCATTCATGGCGTCCAGCAGGGTGGTGTTGCCCTTGACCACGGAGATACCGATGTTGATCTCACCGGCGTCTACCTGAAAATTGTCCTCGCTGCCGGAGAAGTCCAGAATCACCAGATTGTCGTAGGTGGCGCAGGCGCCCATAGCGGTGGGCATATCGGTGCAGATATAGTCCACGGTGCCGGAGGTGACGGCCATGACCATGGCCGGAGCCGTTTCGGAAGCGGGCATCAGCTGGGCGCCCTCGATCTGGGGCAGGCAGGTGTCATACCAGATGGTGCCGGTCTGAGCGGTGCAGGAGCCGGAAAGCTGGGAAATGCCGGTGGCGGACGCCAGGGGGCTATCCTTCCGGGTGACGCAGACAATGGAGGCGTAGAAATAGGGGCCTGCCATGTCAACTTCCTGAAGCCGCGTCTCGGTCATGGACTGACCGGCGATGACGGCGTCCAGCTGACCAGCGTTCAGGGCGGGAACCAGGCCGTCCCAGCCGATGGCCATGATCTCCAGCTCCCAGCCGTTGGCCTCGCAGATCTTCTTGGCGATCATGACGTCATAGCCGTTGGCGTAAGCGCCGGGGTTGTTGGCGATGGGGACGGCGCCGTTGGAGTCGTCCATCTGGGTCCAGTTGTAGGGGGCGTAGGCGCACTCCATGCCCACGGTGAGCACGCCGTCCTCCACGCCGGCGAGAACCACGGAATTGTCTGCGGTTGGCGCGGCGGAAGCGGCAGGGGCGTCGGAAGCAGAGCTTCCACAGGCGGTCATGGACAGAACCATAAGTACGGACAGGATAACGGATACGAGCTTCTTCATTTTGAGATCAACCTTTCTTTTTGCGTTTTCGCATTTTGGAATAAAAAATGAACCGCTTTGGAAAGCGGTCCATGGAAATGCGGAAAACCCAAACAAGAAAAGGATGATCCGAACAGCCAATGATAGCGCTTCACAAAGATTTTTTGTGACAGTCCGGCAGATGTTCTCTGACGACCCAGTATGAAAAACCCGGGCAGATTTCCCACACTTCGGCGGTGATCCCTTTCTCCTTCGGCGGCTGCACGACCTTGCCGGAGGGTACTGATGAGTACCGCGCCTCTATCAAGCGATTCAATTTTGAATGTATCCTAGCATTGCGGTTTCCGGTTGTCAATAGCTTTTTCGGTGCATCCGCGTTTTTTGTATAATCTTCCAAATCAGAAGCGAACCCTACCATTCCATTTCGGCGAATCAGGCACATGTCGCCCATCTGTGCGCGAATCCCGGCTTGACATTTGCCCCTTCTCCCGGTAAACTGGTTCTATCAAATATACGGAGGAAACAGCGATGGATCACAGGGAATTGGCGGCAGAACTCTTTTTATCCGACTGCAACTGCGCTCAGGCGGTGCTGGAAGCCTTCGGCGACGTAACGGGGCTTGAAAAGAGCTTCGCGGCGAAGCTGGCGTCCTCCTTCGGCGGCGGCATGGGGCGGATGCGGGAGGTCTGCGGTGCGGTCAGCGGGATGCTGATGGTGGCGGGGCTTCTGTACGGCTACGACGACCCCGGCGAGAACGACGTGAACAAAAAAGCCCATTACCGGCTGGTGCAGACCCTGGCCGGACAGTTCCGGGAGGAGATCGGCAGCATTATCTGTCGGGAAATTCTGAGCAACCCGCCTTCCGACCCCAACCCCACGCCCCGCACGGCGGAATTTTACAAGACCCGCCCCTGTGTCCGGATGGTCATGACGGCGGCGGGCATTCTGGACGATTACATTGCGGAGCATCCGGTCGGCACGCCGGCAAAGCCGGATAGGGAACAGCTATGAACGATTTTATCTACAATCAGCACGACATTCCCAAGGAACAGTACCGCTATGGCCTGCGTGCCTCGGCGGACGTTGGATGCGGATGGGTCGCCACCTGGAACGCCCTGCAAATTCTGGGGTACAAAACGGACATCCCGGCGCTGATCCGCTACTACGAATGGCAGCTGCCCCTGATCCACGGCAACACCGGCACCTCCTTCTGGGGGCCTGCGGTGTGCTTCCGGAAGTGGGGCTTCCCCGTGAAGATCGTCGTGGACACCAAACGCTTCGACGAGACGGCAAAAAACGCGGACGCCTGCATCCTGTTCTACCACTGGCGGAATAAATACCGCTTCGGCGCGCACTTCGTGGCGCTGCACCACACAGGCGAGGGATTCATCGGCTACAACACCTACCGCAACTCCACCGGCGCGGACAATTACGGCAGCAGCCTTGCGGATTTCCTCCGCAAACGCAAGTATTTTGGCGCCGTCCTGCTGGCCATCAACCGAAAATGAGCAGAACTACCTCGGCAAAACGTAGAAAAAACCAGCGAAAATTTATGAACATTTCACAGTTCACCCCGAACGTCCCATAGGACTTCCCTTTTCCCGGAAATCCGCCGCTTGCATTCAGCGGGAAAGTGTGATATCCTTATAAAAAGGAGATGAGCCGAATGACTGTCCGGGAATCGGGTGAAATGTATCTTGAGGCTATACTGGTTTTGGCGAAGAAAAGCGGGTATGTCCGCTCCATTGACGTCAGCGAATATCTGGGGTATTCCAAGCCCAGCGTTTCCCGCGCGATGGGCATTCTCCGGGAGGGCGGGTATATCCTCATGGAAAAAGACGGCGCGATCACGCTGACGGATTCCGGGAAAAAGCTGGCGGAGACGATCTACGAGCGCCACACGGTGCTCTCGGAGCTGCTGATCCGTCTGGGCGTGGACGAAAAGACCGCCACCGACGATGCGTGCCGGATCGAGCACGTCATCAGCGACGAGTCGTTCCAAGCCATCAAGCAGTACTATTACCAGCACAAAAAGTAAAAAATTCAGGCGGCGCTTAAAAGCGCCGCCTGAACGTTCCTATAGGTTCTGCCGTGTCAGCCCAGCAGTTCCTCGATCTCTGCCTTCGGCATGTAGCCGATGGCCTTGTTCATGACCTCGCCGTGTTCCACGACCACCAGCGTGGGGATGCTGGCGACGCCGAATTCCATGGCAAGCTCCACTTCCTCGTCCACGTTGATCTTGCCCACGGCGATATCCTCCCGCTCCTGAGCGATCTCCTCCACAATGGGGCCGACCATCCGGCACGGGCCGCACCATGGCGCCCAGAAATCCAGCAGCACGGGCTTATCGCTTTTTTTCACCAGCTCGTCGTAATTGGCCTTCGTAATGTGCATGACGGACATAACAATTCCTCCTTGGTATTTTTCTGTGCCTATAGTATACCCTAATTTTGAAAAAAGCGCAAGGGGCGCGTCGAGCGTGCGGACAATTTGACATTTTGCCGCCCATCTGCTATGATACCCTGAAAGAAAAAGGAGGACACCGAATATGGGCAAATGTGAATCCTGCGGCGGATGCAGCGGCGGCTGTTCCGGGTGCGGTCTGGAGCTGGAGCTTACGGAAGAAGAGATCCGCTTTCTGCACCGGCTGGGCGAGTGCGCCTTTCTGCCGGTGATTCAGGAAAAGGAAGCGCCGGTTTTCCCGGAGGAGCCGGGAAAAGAGCTTCTGCTGCAAATTCTGGAGAAAAAGGGCCTGATTTCCCTTGACTATGACAAGCCCCTGAAAGATTACCATACCCACGCCTATGACGCCAGTCCCATCCGGGGCAGCATGGCGCTGACCAAACGGGGACAGGACGTTCTGGAGCTGATGGAATATCAGGGCGTCCGCAGCTAACCATCCGGCGGCGTTTGCCGGAAAAAAGAGACATAGAGAAGTGTTATTTATGAACAACAATGAATACCGCGTGGGCGTCAACCGTGGATTGCCTGTGGGGATGGGATATTTTTCGGTGAGCTTCGGCTTCGGCGCCATGGCCGTGTCGCAGGGCTTGAAAACGCTGGACGCGGTGCTGATCTCCGCCACGAATCTGACCAGCGCAGGGCAGTTCGCGGGGCTGACCCTCATCGTCGCCGCCGCCACGCTGTGGGAAATGGTGCTGACGCAGCTGGTCATCAACAGCCGCTACGCCCTGATGAGTCTGGCGCTGAGCCAGCGGATGGGCGAGAAGATCGGCCTGCTGCCCCGGCTTCTGATCGCGTTTTTCAATACGGATGAAATTTTCGCCCTCGCCATGGCGCGGGAAGCACCCCTGACGGTGCCATTCCTGCTGGGGCTGGGGACGCTGCCCTTTATCGGCTGGACGCTGGGGACGCTGTGCGGCGCACTGGCCGGGTCGATCCTGCCGCTCTCCATCCGGACGGCGCTGGGGGTCATGCTCTACGGCATGTTCGTCGCCATCGTGGTGCCCCCCGCGAAGAAGAACCGGGACATTTTTGTCGCGGTGGTGCTGGCGCTGATCTTCAGCAGCCTGTTTTCCTGGACGCCGGGGCTGAAAACCGTTTCCCCGGGACTGTCCATCGTGATCTGCACCGTGGCAGCCGCCGCCATCTGCGCCGCGCTGTTCCCGGTGAAGGAAGAGAGGGAAGCGGCATGAACATTTATCTGTACATCCTCGCCATGGCGCTGACGACCTACCTCATCCGCGTCCTGCCCATGACGATCTTCCGCAAGCCCATTAAGAGCCGTTTTTTGCGCTCGTTTTTGTACTACGTTCCCTATTGCTGCCTGACGGCCATGACGTTCCCCTCCATCCTCAGCAGCACCGCTTCTATCTTAAGCGGCGCGGCGGCGCTGGTGGTAGCGGTGATTCTGGCCTACCGGGGCAAGAGTCTGATCGTGGTTGCCTTAAGCAGCAGCGCCGCGGTGCTGGTCGTGGAATGGGCAATGAGCCATTTGTAAAATAACTGTGTATTCCTCCGCTTCGCCTTGACGAGCGGAGGAATCTTTGTTATAATGCGCCGTGAAGAGGGAGTAGTCGGCGCACAACGCGGGACTGAATCGACATACTGGTGAGGCCCCGGTTCAGCCTGAAATGACGAGACTTTTGCAGGCCGGCACAGTCTCTTCGCGTCTTCTGTGCTGACATGTATTCAGTACGGAGGATTTTTTATGGGAATCGGAGAACTGTTCTTGCTGGCGGTGGGGCTGAGTATGGACGCCTTCGCGGTATCCGTATGCAAGGGTCTTGCCATGAAAAAGGCAACGCTGAAGGCGGAGGCGACCTGCGGACTCTGGTTCGGCGGCTTCCAGATGCTGATGCCCGTGACCGGCTTTTTCCTTGGCTCGCTGTTTGCCGAAGCCATTGAAGCGTTCGACCACTGGGTCGCCTTCGGTCTGCTGGTCATCATCGGCATCAACATGCTGAAGGAAGCGCTGGAGAAGGAAGACGAATCCGGCGACGACCCGGAAAAGGACGCCGACCTGTCCGTCAGGACCATGTTTCTCATGGCCGTGGCGACTTCCATAGACGCGCTGGCCGTCGGCATTTCCCTTGCCATGGTCGGCAGCGTGAACATCTGGCTGGCGGCGGCGTTTATCGGCATCTGCACCTGCCTGCTGTCCGCTCTGGGCGTGAAGATCGGCAACGTGTTCGGCAGCCGGTATGAGAAAAAGGCCGAGTTTGCCGGCGGCGTCATTCTGATTCTGCTGGGCGTGAAGATCCTGCTGGAGCATCTGGGGGTTCTGGCGTGAAGCGCACAAAGCGCCGCATGACGCTGTGTACTGTGCTTCTGCTTTGCAATCTGGTCTTTATCTGGGGCAATTCCCTGCTCCCGGCGGAAGTCTCCGGACAGATCAGCGGCACGCTGAAGGCGCTGCTGGACGGCGTGTTCACTCCCGGCGAAGCGGTTCCCTCCGGCGGCGACGGCCTGCTGCGAAAGTGCGCCCATTTTGCCGAATTTGGCGCGTTGGGACTGCTGCTTGGCTGGCTGTTCGGGATGCTGGGAAAAAAGCGGCTTCCGGCGTTCGCCCTGGGCGTGGCCGCTGCCTGCATCGACGAGACCATCCAGATCTTCGTCCCCGGCCGCAGCCCCGGCATCCGGGACGTGTGCATTGACAGCTGCGGCGCGGCCGCCGGTATGCTCCTGCTGTTTTTGGGGCATGCTTATTGGAAGAAACGATTTACCCGAAATAATTTCAGGAGGAAATGAAACATGAAAAAAGTTTTAACTGCAATTCTGGCGGCAGCCATGGCGCTGTCCCTGCTTTCCGGCTGTGCCGGATCCAAGCCCACGGAAACCACCTCCCCCGACAAGGTGGAGGGAACCATGGAGGAACTGCTGAACGAAATCGTTGCCCAGCAGCCGGTGGAGTTCGACGGCGGCGTCGAGACCATCGACCTCACCGACACCAGCGAGGAAGGGCAGTGGGCCATCAAGAGCAGCACCGGTCTGGATAACGCCGGCGTGCTGACGGAGGCCGCGGTGTTCGAGCCGATGATCGGCTCCATCGCCTTTTCCATGGTCATGGTGCGGGTCGCCCCGGGCGAGGACATCAAGTCCGTCGCCGAAGCCATGAAGTCCGGCATCAACCCCCGCAAGTGGGTCTGCGTGGAAGCGGACGACATGCTGGTCACCGGCTACCGTGACGTGGTGATGCTCATTATGCTGGACACCAGCTACGACCTCACCGCCCAGTCCTTTGTGGACGCCTTCGGCAAGGTCGTCGGCGAACCCGAATTTGTGATTTAAAGTTTCCCAAATGGCAGCGATGGAATCGCTGCCATTTTTATAAGAGTTCTCAGGAGCGAACACGCCTATGGTTTTTTCAAGCATTCCCTTCCTATATTATTTCCTCCCGGCGGTGCTGGCGGTGTATTTTCTCACGCCCCGGAAGGGGAAAAACGCCGTTCTGCTCCTTGCCAGCCTGATTTTTTACGGCTGGGGGGAGCTGCGGCTGCTGCCCCTGATGGTGTTCACCATCGTGCTGTGCTACGTCTGCGGCCTGGGCATCGAACGCTCCCGGAAGCGGAAAAAGCGCTGGCTGCTGGCGTCCATCGTCATCAGCGTGGGGCTGCTGGGGGTTTTCAAGTACGCGGACTTCTTCATCGGCAGTCTGAACGCCGTCACCGGCCTGAAAATTCCGCTGCTTCATCTTGCGCTGCCCGTCGGCATCAGCTTTTACACCTTCCAGTGCCTGAGCTACACCATCGACGTCTATCGCGGCAGCGTCCCGGCGCAGAAAAATCTGATCAACTTCGGCGCATACGTCGCCCTGTTCCCCCAGCTGATTGCAGGCCCCATCGTCCGGTACGCGGATATCGCCCGGGAGCTGGAACACCGGGAGCACAGCTGGGAAAACGCGGCGGTGGGTCTGCGGCGGTTTCTGGTAGGGCTGGGGAAAAAGGTCATCCTTGCGGATAACTTTGCCCTGCTGATCCGGCTGTTCCGACAGAGCGGCGAAAAATCCGTCCTGTTTTACTGGATGTACGCCGTGGCCTTTGCCCTGAACATTTACTTCGACTTTTCCGGCTATTCCGACATGGCCATCGGCCTGGGGCGGGTGCTGGGGTTCCATTTTGTAGAGAATTTTAACTATCCCTATCTCTCCAGAAGCGTCACGGAGTTCTGGCGGCGGTGGCACATCAGCCTTGGCAGCTGGTTCCGGGACTATGTGTATATCCCCATGGGCGGCAGCCGGGTCAGCCGCTGGCGGTGGGTTCTGAACATCCTCACCGTGTGGATGCTTACGGGGCTGTGGCACGGCGCGGCGTGGAATTTCGTGCTGTGGGGGCTGCTGTTTGCCGCGCTGCTGCTGGCGGAAAAGTGGATTCCCGTCCTGCAAAGGCTGCCGGGCGTCCTGCGCCATGGCTATGTGCTGCTGGCGGTAGTCCTCAGTTTCGTCCTGTTCAACGCGGACAGTCTTGCGCAGGCGGGGCAGGACTTTGCCGGACTGTTCGGCTTCGGCAGCCTGAGCCTGACCTCCGCCGAAACGCTGTATTATCTCAAAAGCTATGCCGTCCTGTTCGTGCTGGGCATTCTCGGCTCCACGCCAGTGGTGAAAAACGCGGCGCGGCGCATGGACGGAACGAAGGCGGGCGTCGTGCTGGAAGCCGCGGCAATGCTGGCGCTGCTGATCGTCTGCACGGCCTATCTGGTGGATGGCTCCTTCAGCCCGTTCCTGTATTTCCGGTTTTAAGGGGGCTGCAGTATGAAAAATCGAATTTGCGCGATCACCGTAGCGGCTGTCTGGGCGGTGCTGGCTGCGTGGGCATGGCTGGCGCCCAGCCGGGACATTTCCGTCGCGGAGCGCCGCCAATTGGCACAGAAGCCTGCCATTCAGACAAAGACGCTGCTGGACGGCAGCTTCATGACGGATTTTGAGGACGCCAGTCTGGATCAGTTCCCCCTGCGGGATACTTTCCGCGAGGCGAAATCCCTGTTCCACCGCTTCGTCCTGCGGCAAAGCGACAAAAGCGGCATTTATATCTCCCAAGGCTATGCTGCGGCACAGGAATATCCCCTGAGCGAAGCCTCGGTCAACCACGCGTTGGAACGGTTCAGCAGCGTATACGAAACCTATCTTTCCTCCACCGATTCCCAAATTTACCTTGCCATCGTCCCGGACAAGGGCTACTATCTGGCGCAGTCCGCCGGGCAGCTGTCTCTGGACTATGACCGGCTCTTTGCCATGGTGGAGGGCGGAATGCCCTGGGCGTCTCCCATCCGCCTAACGGACAGTCTGTCCATTCAGGACTATTACCGCACCGATACCCATTGGCGGCAGGAGCGGCTGCTCCCGGCGGCACAGGTGCTGTGTCAGGCGCTGGGGGTGTCTTCTCCCCGGCAGGAGGATTACACCGTCACCCCGCTGGAAAAGCCCTTCTACGGCGTGTACTACGGTCAGGCAGCGCTGCCTATGCAGCCGGACACCATGTACCTGCTGAAAAGCGACCTGCTGGGCGACTGCCGGGTGTACGACTACGAAACGGGAGAAACCACCGCCGTCTACGACATGACCAAGCTAAGCAGCAAAGACCTGTACGATGTGTATCTCTCCGGTGCCCGGAGCCTGCTGACCATCGAAAACCCCAACGCGGCTACCGGCCGGGAGCTGATCGTATTCCGGGATTCCTTCGGAAGCAGCATCGTTCCGCTGCTGGTAAACGACTACGCCAAGGTGACGCTGGTAGACCTTCGGTACATCCGAAGCGACTATCTGGGGCAGTTCCTGGACTTTCACGGTCAGGACGTGCTGTTCCTCTACAGCACGCTGCTGCTGAACAACAGCGCGGCAATCAAATGAAGCATCAAGGGCGCTCCGATGAAAGCGGAGCGCCCTTGATGCAAAAAAGTCCACTGTAATCTGAACGACTACAGTGGACCTGGCAGAGGATGAGGGATTCGAACCCCCGCAAACGGAGTCAGAGTCCGGTGTGCTACCGTTACACAAATCCTCTATATAATACCTGGTGGAGACAACAGGACTCGAACCTGTGACCTCATGCGTGTGAAGCATGCGCTCTAACCAGCTGAGCTATGCCTCCATACCGAAGCAGAGCTTATTATACCACGTTTTTCCGGAAAGTCAACCACTTTTTCCGGAATTTCCTTTTTTCTTTTTTGCGCCCCGCCCTGAAAAGGACGGGGCGCATGAGGCTTGTTTACCTGTATGGCTGCACGTATCGTTCATGGCTCAGACTTTGTGGTCGCGCGTGGGCACCGGAGACAAGGCCGAGCATGGCGTAGATCGTAACCACCGAAGAACCACCGTAGCTGATCAACGGCAGGGTCAGACCGATAACGGGCATGACGCCGATGCACATGCCGGTGTTGATCATCACCTGGAACATCAGCGCCGACGCGGCGCCGTAGCATACCAGCCGGCGCATATAATCCTGACAGTGCATGCCCACATAGATGCACCGGGCGATGATGGCCATTTCCATGATCATAATGGCCAGACACCCCACGAAGCCCAGCTCCTCACCCATGGACGAGAAAATATAGTCCGTGTGCTGGGCGAACAGGCTGCCGCTCTGGGTACGGTTGCCGTTGAACAGTCCCTGTCCCGTCAGGCCGCCGCCGGTGAGGGAGCGCAGGTTCATCATGGAGTGATAGCGCTCGTTGATGCCCATGGGGTCGATGGTGTCGTCAACCAGAATCAGAAACCGGTTCTGCTGGTACTCGCCGAGGAACTGCCACAGGATCGGGAACGCCGCCACGATCAGGCCGATGGCCAGGACGAACCACCACAGGCTGACACCGCCGCCGAAGGCCATGCCGATGAAGATAAACACGAAGATCAGGGAAACGCCCGCGTCGCCGGACAGCACCATGTTCAGTCCCACCAGCAGTCCCAGGTGAAGGCACATGTGCATGACGGACGGCAGACTGGATATCCGGTTCTGGTGCGCCGACATGACCGACGCCATAATAACGACATAGGTGATCTTGCAGACCTCGGCGGGCTGAACGCTGATAAAGCCCAGGTTGATCCAGCTTCGGTTACCGGAGTTGTGGTCGGTTCCCAGGGGGCTTATCAGCATGAGAAGCAGCGCACAGTTGAAAGCCACCATCACCATCCGGTGTTCCGAGAGAAAGTCCAGATCGATGGAGGACACCAGCGCGTACATCATGACGCCCAGACCGGTAGCCGCCAGCTGAATGATAATATATTGGAGATTGCCGCCAAACTTGTCGGCGGAAGTGGCGCTGGCAATGAAAACGCAGCCAAAGCCGGACACGATCAGGCACAGGATCAGCAGAAATATGTCGCCTTTTTTCCAGAAGTCCTTTAATTCATCCAAAAACCGGCTCAAATAACCGCCTCCTTCCCATTACGGCTTTTCATTATACCATTCTTCCGGGGAAAAGTAAATAGACGAAATGTGAACGTGCCTTTAACATTGCCGGGGGGCGGGGTATAGGGGCCTTCCAAAACGGGCAGAATCCATAAAACCCGGCAAAAAAATGTTATGTCTGATATTACATCCGGTTTTACTTGACAAAATGGGAAAATAGTATTATTCTAAATAGGAATCTGCAAGAATTGGAAACGTTTCAATTTTCCGAAACTGCCGCTTTTCCGCCGCCGCAGGGGTGTCTTCCCCCGGAGTTCCTCCGGAGAACCCACGCTCAGACGGATACCGACAAAAAGTTTCCTGTTTGCCGTTTTCGGGGCGGTTTCAACTGGACATGCTGATCGGAATATGATATACTATCAAAAGACTGTCTGGGAGGAACCGTATCAATAAGCCATGGCGGCGCGCCCGCTTTAAGAATGGAGAGCTAACATGAACAACAACTGTCTGAACATCCTGAAATGGACGGAGGCACAGCTCAAGTACACCTACGACGTTTCTTTGCAGGAGGCCACCCCTCAGGAGCTGCACGAAGCGCTGGGTCAGGCTGTTATGATGGCCATTTCCGACGATTGGAGCCATTCCAAGAAGACCCGTATGCCCAATCGCAAGGCCTACTACATCTCCGCCGAGTATCTGATCGGCCGTCTGGTGTATTCCAACCTGTTCAACCTGGGCATTCTGGACGAGATGAAGGAGCTGTTTGCCGAGCACGGGGTCGATCTGGCGGTTCTCGAGGACATCGAGGACGACGCGCTGGGCAACGGCGGTCTTGGCCGTCTGGCGGCCTGCTTCCTGGACAGCGCTGCTTCCACCGATATTCCCCTGTCCGGCTACGGCCTGCGCTACAAGTTCGGTCTGTTCAAGCAGAGCTTTGACGCCGACGGCAGTCAGGTGGAGAACGCCGACGACTGGACAAAGTTCGGCGACCCCTGGTCCTTCCGCCGCTATAACCACACCGTGAAGGTCAAGTTCCCCGACCATACCGTTCTGGCCGTTCCCTACGACGTTCCCGTCATCGGCTACGGCACCGAGAACGTGGGCACACTGCGCCTGTGGCAGTGCGAGGCCGAGGAGGAGCTGGACTTCAACGCCTTCAACAATCAGGACTATCTGCGGGCGCTGGACGCCAAGAACAAGGCCGAGGACATCACCCGCGTCCTGTACCCCAACGACTCCACATGGGAGGGCAAGCGCCTGCGCATCAAGCAGCAGTATGTGCTGTCCTCTGCGTCCCTGCAGGATATGCTGCGCACCTTCAAAATTGCCCATGGCGATGATCTGAGCCGCTTTGCCGAGTTCTACGCGGTGCAGCTCAACGACACCCATCCCGCCATGTCCATCCCCGAGCTGATCCGTCTGCTGATGGCGGAGGGCATGAGCTTTGACGACGCCTTCAATGTCGCTCAGAAGACCTTCTCCTACACCAACCACACCGTCATGGGCGAGGCACTGGAAAAGTGGCCGCTGGATCTGATGCGCAGCGTGGTTCCCGAGATCGTGGACATCATCTGCCGCATTGACCAGAAGCTCAAGTGGGAGCATCCGGGTCTGTTCATCGTGAAGGACAACACCGCCCACATGGCGAACCTGTCCATTTACGTCGGCTCCTATATCAACGGCGTGGCGGAGATCCACACCCAGATTCTGAAGAACGACTGCTTCAAGGACTGGTACTACGCCTTCCCCGAGCGGTTCCAGAATAAGACCAACGGCATCACCCCCCGCCGCTGGCTGGGTCTGTGCAACCCCGAACTGACCGCCATGCTGCGGGAAAAGGTGGGCGGCGACTTCCTGAAAAACCTCGACCTCATCGGCGAGCTGAAAAATCAGATCTACGACGAGACCGTGGTGGAATTCAACGATATCAAGCACCTGAAGAAGGAGCAGCTGTGCGCCGTCATCGCCAAACACGAGGGCGTGACGCTGAACCCCGACTTCATCTTCGACGTGCAGGTCAAGCGTCTGCACGAGTACAAGCGCCAGCTGATGAATATTCTGTCCATTGTGGACATCTACTTCCGCCTGAAGGAGGGCCGTCTGCCGGACTTCCATCCCACGGTTTACCTCTTTGGCGCCAAGTCCGCCCCCGGCTACGCCCGGGCAAAGGCCATCATCCGCTATATCAACCGGGTTGCGAAGCTGATCAACAGCGACCCCACCGTGGCCGACAAGCTGAAAGTGGTATTCGTTCAGAACTACAACTGCTCCTACGCCGAGCATATCATCCCCGCCGCCGACATTTCCGAGCAGATCTCCCCTGCCGGTACGGAAGCCTCCGGCACCGGCAATATGAAGCTGATGCTCAACGGCGCCGTAACGCTGGGTACGCTGGACGGCGCCAATGTGGAGATCGCGCAGGAGGCCGGCCGGGAGAACGAATATATCTTCGGCCACACCGTGGATGAGATCAATGCCGCCAAGCCCACCTACCACGCCCGGAGCATTTACGACTCCAACGCCGACCTGCGCCGCGCCATCAACACCCTGGTGGACGGCACCGTCCCCACGGACGACGCCCAGAAGGAGCTGTTCCATTCTCTGCTGGACGGCACCGACTGGCATCAGGCCGACCATTACTTCCTGTTGCTGGACTACGCTTCCTACTTCGACACCAAGCTCCAGGCCAACCGGGACTATGCCGACCGCATTGCCTTCGGCCGCAAGTGCCTGATGAACGTGGCCTCCGCCGCCAAGTTCTCCTCCGACCGCACCATCCGTCAGTATGCCGAGGAGATCTGGCACATCAAGCCCACCGAGTATTAAGATTGATTCAAAACACGCCCGATTCTGCAAAGAGTCGGGCGTGTTTGTGTATCCAAAAAGGTCAGAACCTTGCGCTGGGCGGCGAATTGTGGTATAGTATATCAAAAGGATTGCGCCGGTTTCCCGGGGCGTCACGTCAATCTTGGAGGTGCAGACATGAAAGTTCAATTCATCGGCGCGACCCATGAGGTCACTGGCAGCTGTACGCTGCTGGAAGTGAACGGCCGGTACTATCTGGTGGACTGCGGCATGGAGCAGGGGGAGGACATTTTCCAGAATGTCCCGCTGCCCGTCCCGGCGAATGCCATCGAAGCGGTGTTCCTGACCCACGCCCATATCGACCATTCCGGTATGCTCCCCAAGCTGTGCAAGGACGGTTTCCGGGGGCAGATCTACGCCACGGAGGCCACCTGCAATCTTTGCCGCATCATGCTCATGGACTCGGCGCACATTCAGGAATCGGAAGCCCAGTGGCGCACCCGCAAGGCCGAGCGCGCCGGGGAACGGGCCGTGGAGCCGGTATACGACACCAACGACGCGGCGGCGGCTCTCCGGCTGCTCCGCCCCTGCCAGTATAACGCCGCCGTCCAGGCCGCGGAGGGCATTATCATCCGCATGACGGACATCGGCCATCTGCTGGGTTCCGCCGCCATCGAAATGTGGCTGACGGC
>ERZ780198.573-NODE-573-length-40513-cov-4.839908_pt1 | contig 40513 bp, 37 predicted proteins | sample MGYA00510979_ERZ780198 | MGnify/ENA primary metagenome ERZ780198 (study PRJEB29588, sample SAMEA2158039) | human gut metagenome | biome: human gut; feature: human-associated habitat; material: faeces | place: Denmark | collected 2008/2010 ...
AAACATATAAAAGTCAGAACGGAGATCAGGAGGAGTACAATATGTGTCAGGCATTGCGGGAAATAAGAGAGGACTTTTTTAATGAGGGAAGAGCAGAAGGAAGAGCAGAGGGTAAAGCAGAAGGAAGAGAAGAAGGAAGAGCAGAAGGAAGAGAAGAAGGAATAAAAGAAGGAAGAGAAGAGGGACACGAAGCAGGAATAAAGGAGGGTCGTGAAGAAGAGCGGGAAGCGGGAATCAGACGGTTAATTGAAGACAACCTTGAAGAAAAGAAAACCAAGGAGATCATTATTCAGAAATTGATTCGTTGGTTTTCTATGGATGAGCAGACAGCACAGCTGTATTTGGATAAGTATGCAGACTCGGCAGAGGAAATGGTGCTCGATTGATAAAAATGGTTTACCATGTCTCAATATAGGGTTATAATGAAATAACACAATGGATATACGACAGTCAAGGGGAAAGAGGAATTACAGGAATGACCATTTACATCTGTGATGATTCTAAAAGTGACCTGCTGCGGTTGAACCATCATCTGCAGGAGTATCTGTCACATCAGGATCAGAAGATTACGATAGAATCCTTTCAATCCGGAGAAGAGCTTCTTCGGCGATATGAGGAAACCATGGAGAAGCCATCACTTATCTTTCTGGATATCTATATGGATGATCCGGATGGTATGAGTGTGGCGCATACACTGCGTGAGGAGCATTATGAGGGCGGACTGATTTTTACGACAAGCTCGATGGAGCATGCCATGGACAGCTATAATGTAGATGCCCTGTATTATCTGCAAAAGCCCTATGACCATGAGGATTTCATGAATGCCATCCGCCGCTGCACATCCATCTTTGAAGGAACCTCGAAGCAGTACCGGATCAATGTGCAGGGGAAGGAGCTGCAGATTCCGCTGAGGGATATTCTGTATTTTGAAACAGGCCGCCATGTGACACTGATCCATACGCTTACCGATACCATTTCCATAACGAAAGTTCTGTCCGAGGTCTGCGAAGACTTTGAACAGAATCCGGAGTTCCTTAAGGTGGGACGCAGTTATCTCATTAACCGTCTGTATGTCCGGAATGTGGACCCGGCAGAGATTGAAATGATGAACTCAGCGGTGATTCCGATCCCGGTCCGGCTTCAAAGAGAGATCCGGCAGCAGCTTAAGGAAGACAGGTTCTCAAAGACGTAACGACATGCTCCCATAGATCCAGTGTATCCGGAAAGAGAGCCATCAGGGTATCCTTCCGGTGAGCCCTGGATGCCATTTCCAGTTGATAAAATTTCTCTCCAAGCTCCATGTGCCCGATTCCACGGGACTCGCCCTTTAGCTGGTGAGCCAGATTGGTGAAGGCATCAAATTGGCTGCCTTCGGAGAGAGTTTTCCTGCGTGTAAGCAATAAATCCCTTTTAACATCATATTCTTCTGTAAAGCACTTCAATACTTCCAGATAAAAGCTCCAGTCATTGCCGGCATAGGACAGTCCCTTTGCTACATCAATCCCCATGCGGGAAAGCTGCCCGGTAAGGATTGCGTCACCTGTTGCGGGAACATTTTCGGCAGCTGCTTTTGCTTTATAAGAAATCCCGGTTCCTTTCCGGATATTTTCAATATTTTCATCGGCGAACCGGATGAGATTTTTGGGAAGATATTGATAAATAATCGCTTCCAGCTGCCTTCCTTCAACCGGCTTTTCAAGGAAGTCATCAAATCCCTCTTTAAGATAAACATCCCGTGCACCCGGATAGGCATTGGCGGTAACGGCAATGACCTTGCTGTCTGTACAGAGATGTCCGCTGCGCTTTTTCATAATATGAAGTGTTTCGATTCCATCGAGCTCCGGCATGAGATGATCCATAAAGATCAGGTCAAAATGACCGGCGGCAATGGCATTTAAGCATTCTTTTCCGCTTTCTGCAAGGGTGACCTGTACCTGCAGGTATTTTAAGAGCCCCTGGAAGACAAAGCGGTTCATCTGATTATCATCGACTACCAGAATCCTTGCCTCCGGCGCGGTAAAGCGGGGAGGCGCAGGAGAGAGCGTTTCCGGATCTTCCCCGTCTTCTTCCGAAAACCGGGAAAAGCCTCCAAGCTCTGCAGGATCTGCAATCTGTTGGAGCAGCTCAAAGAAAAAGATCGAACCCACACCGTATTCACTGTCAATCATTAATTGGCTTCCCATCTGCTGCAATAGCTGGCTGGCAATCGAAAGACCAAGCCCTGCACCTTCTATATTCCGATTGCGCTTCTCATCCACACGGCAGAAGGCATTGGTGAGGTGGGCAATATCCTCCTTACGGATTCCGATACCGGAATCCTCGACCGATACGGTAATGGATACGGAATCTCCGAGACGCTCTTTCTGGGAAATACATAAACGGACATAGCCTTCATTGGTATATTTCACCGCATTCGTCAGCAGATTAAACAGAATCTGTTGGAATTTCAGATCGTCACCAATCAGTTTTACGGGGAGATGTTCATCAATAAAGATCTCCAGACGGAGATTTTTGTTGTTTGTCTGCAGCCGGATGACATCCAGCGTATTGCTTAACAGCTTACCCGTTTCATACGTAACAGGCTGCAGCTTCTGGTTTCCCTGTTCCATACGGGAATAATCAAGAATGTTGTTCACAAGAGATAACAGGAGGTTGCCGGATTTCTTGATGTTTCCGGCATATACACGGATCTGCGGTTCGCCGGATTCACGCATAATCATCTCGTTCATACCTAACACGGCATGAATCGGGGTGCGGATTTCATGGGACATATTGGCAATAAAGGTACTTTTGGCGAGATTTGCCTCTTCTGCCTTACGTGCCATTTCATTCAGCTCCTGAATATGGAGCTGCTGGTTGGTATCATCGGTTATTTCGATGAGGTAGCCTTGAATGTGGCTTTGTTTTCCTATGGTAAAATAACTGAGCCGGCATTTGAGAATGCGGTCATTTCTGGTATAATAACGGGTTTTACCGGTACTGGAACCAAAATGGGTTACCCAGTCGCCGAATTCCTTATAAAGAAATTCCTCTTTTGGGGGAATCTTATGATCCATCAGGAGACGTTCAAGCTCCGGAAAATATTTCCGGGCCACTTCATTGCTTCCGATGTATTTTCCATGGCGGCTGAACGATACATAACCATATTCGCGGCGTTCCTCCCGGATGTGTTCGGCATTAATAGACAGGTCATAAAGATTTGTTCTGCGGAACAGCACAAATAAAAGCACCATATTCAGCACATAGGCAAAGGGAAGAAGCTGGATTTCGCATATGGTAAAGCTTTCGATGGCATACACAGCAATACAGAACAGCTCCGTAGCCAGAAGGAAAAAGGTATTGATATAAGAGACCTTATTTTTATTTCGGAAGGCATAGACCATAACGCCGAGATCAATGACTACATAAACCACAATCAGGCAGGTATAAAGAATATGAGCCGGTCCGTCCTGTGTGATGAGGAAGGTGACACCATGGCGCCGGACAATGGAGACATTGCTGTAATAAATGGTGCTGTAGCCGCCGGTATAGGCAAGCCCGAGAACCACAAATCCGGCAATGGACATGGCAGTAACCATAAAGGCCGGAACCCTGATCCGGCAGAACTGGGCAACCGCAAGGAACATAAATAAGGTAAGGAAGGTTCCGTCCAGATAGGCAATCCGGTTTGCTAAAAGAGCCTCCTCCAGATTGTGTGACATGGCAAGCTGCCAGTAACCGAAGTTGACAATTGCGGTAGTCATGGTAGAAAGTACGTGATAATTTCCGCGATACTGGCTGGTTGCGACGAGAGTCAGAATTAACAACAAAACAGAGAATGCAAAGGCTGCAAAATACAAAGCGACCATGAAAAAGTTTCCCTCCTCATTTTCCTGCGTATACTAGTATAATACAAAAAGGGAGTACAATTACTCCCTTTTTGAATATGTGGTTTACAGATAAGCTGTGAAATAATTCTGTATTACTGAATAATTACATATAATTATATGCTTATGTGCTTAATTACATTGCATCAACAACAGAGTCAAGAACCTCTAACAGAGCAAGAATGGAATCATTTAATACTTCAGCATCCTCTTCTGTGATGGTGTCCTGGGAGATTTCACCCATCTGGGTCATAATATCCTGAGTTTCGTTCAGAGCTGCTTCGATGTCGTCGCTCTGTTCTACTTCGTCAGACATATAAGCGTCTGATACAGCATCATAGGCTTCGGATAATGCAGCAAAGTTGTCCTGTAAGGTGGCGAAGGATTCATCGGAGCATCCCTCGGAAGCTGCGTCAGCAGAAGCGTCTGTTTCAGTCATACCATCAACGAGTAAGGATAAAGCATCTAAAATGTCAAGCATTGCGGAATTCAGAGTTTCAGCATCTTCTTCGGTAATGGTATCCTGGGAGATTTCACCCATCTCATTGATTACATCTGCAGCCTGGTTCATTACATCCTCGATGGAATCGTCAGCTTCAATCTCATCGCTTTCATACAGATCCTTAACAGCGTTGTAAGCTTCTACCATGCTTGCGTAATTGTCCTGTAAAGCGGAGAAGGTTTCATCGGAACACATTCCGTCTGCTGCGGAATCCTCTGCGGTATCCTCTTCCTCTACAACTTCCTCAGCTGCGGTGTCGGTGCTGGTCTCCTCAGAGCCGCCGCCACATGCGGTAAGCATGGACATTACCATAGCTCCTGTCAATAATACTGCTAATAACTTCTTTTTCATAATAAATTTCTCTCCTTTTCTTTTCGATTGCCGCCCCTAACGGCACTTTTTGCATTTTAACCGCATTATCAGGAAAAAGCAAGGGCATCTGCCAAATTGTAATCAAAAGTGCCAGATTGTGTAACAGTTCAGCCATGCAGAAATGATTGTATAAGATGACCGTGGGAGCTTGCTCACGAAGGACAGCTTATGAATGAGCATGGCTGAACGTTTACACAGCCTGTAAACCATAAACCCAGATAGATATCGACAATTTCCGGAGCGCTTTTTTATAGTTTCCCAACCACTGCTATGCTATAAACATCATAGAAGAGGAGAGAACTTTATGAAAAAAACATATGTAACAGACATGACAGTAGGAAAGCCTTTGGGATTACTGGTATCCTTTATGCTTCCGTTATTAATAGGAAATATCTTTCAGCAGTTGTATAATATTGTGGATTCTATCATTGTAGGACAATATGTCGGTGCGGATGCGCTTGCTGCCGTTGGTGCAACGGGATCCTTGAATTTCCTGATCTTCTCCCTGTGCGGAGGTATGGCGAACGGTACCGGTGTGGTTATTTCCCAGCATTTTGGCGCAGGAAAGAACGATCAGGTGAAGAACACCATCATCAACGCGGCTTATATCATGCTGTTCTGTGCGGTCCTGATGGGAGGCATTGGCGTCATTTTTGCAAGAAAGATTCTGATCTTTTTAAATACACCGGATAACATTCTGGACAGCTCGACCTTATATATGACGATCATCTGCTGTGGAATTCTGGGTGTGAGCCTTTACAATGCGGTATCTGCTATCCTGCGTGCGGTAGGAGATTCCAAGACACCGTTGTATTTTCTGATGGTATCGAGTGTGGTTAATATTGTACTGGACTTATTGTTTATCCGTGGCTTTTCCTGGGGTGTGGCAGGCGCTGCGTTAGCAACCATTATTGCGCAGCTGATCTCCGGTATCGGAAGCCTGATTTTCGCTCTGGTAAAGAATCCGTTCTTCAGGATTGAAAAGAAATACCGTTCCCTGAACCGTGGAATTATCTGGCAGTGTATCCGTATGGGTGTGCCGCTGGCCTTTCAGAGCTCACTGATTGCGATTTCCTGTGTGGCACTGCAGAGCGTTGTGAATACCTTTGGATCAGTCGTGGTTGCTGCCTTTACTGCTACAAGCAGGATTGAACAGCTGGTACAGCAGCCTTACAATTCCCTGGGTATGTCGGTTTCTACCTATACCGGACAGAACATCGGTGCCGGTCAGCTGGAGCGTGTGAAAAAGGGTTACCGGATAGCATTCCTTTTAATGGCTGTCTTTTCCTTTACCATGCTTCCGCTTGCACAGTTCTTTGGCAATCCGATCATGCGCCTGTTTGTCAGTGAGCCTGAGGTTATTGAAATGGGAGCGCATGCCTTAAAGCTTACGAGCTGGTTTTACCTGCCGCTTGGCATGATTTATATTACGAGAGGCCTGTTAAACGGAGCCGGAGATGCAGCCTTTGCGTTTATGAATGGAATCATCGAAATGATGGGAAGAATCTGCTTTGCAAAGCCGTTAACCCTGATCCCGCAGGTCGGAGTCTGGGGCGTATGGCTGGCAACTGCCTTTACCTGGCTGCTGACCGGAGTACTCACGTTTCTGCGGTATTTACAGGGTAAGTGGAAGAAGCATGTTACTCCAAAGGAGACCGGGCAGGAGGAGCTTGTTGAGGTCTGATCAGAGGATCCGGTTAAGTTCGCAATAATATGATGAGCATCAGTAAGGGGGATCGCTTATGGCGGTCCTCCTGTTTTGATTCTATAAAGCAAAAGCTCCGCAGGGATGTGCAGCTCGCAGAGAAGAAATTCGCTGCTTTGCAACACTGTGTGCGCGAAGAATTTGTAAGCGAATTCTTTAATAATCAGGAAAACAATTCTGTACATTCCTCTTACAAATCGTTATTATGTAACTATTCAGAGCCATGCAAATTATGACAAGATGGACGTCGAATGCTCACATTCGTAAGGACATTTGGCATAATTTATATGGCGAAGTAACCACATGAGGTAAACTACGTTGCGTTAGCAACGGTTTTACGAATGTGGTTCTGAATAGTTACGTTATTATTAAATAAGTAGAAAGGTCACTGTGAGAGTACGGGGCAGTTACGCAGAAGGCTATAAGGAGCAGAACATGAAGACAATCGTAATGGGAATTCTCGCCCATGTGGATGCAGGGAAAACAACACTGTCGGAAGCAATGCTGTATGAAAGTGGTGTCATCCGCAGCATAGGGCGTGTAGATAAAGGAAATACCTATCTGGAAAGGGATAATCAGGAGCGGGAGCGTGGAATCACGATTTTTTCCAAGCAGGCGGTGCTGCCTGTGCATGAGGACAAACTGATTCTGTTAGATACGCCGGGACATGTGGATTTTTCTGCAGAAGCGGAACGTACCCTGCAGGTATTGGATCTGGCGGTGCTGGTGGTAAGCGCAGCGGACGGGGTGCAGGGACACACGATGACGCTGTGGAAGCTGCTTTCCCGGTATCATATCCCGGTCTTTCTGTTTGTGAATAAGCTCGATCAGCCGGGCACGGATGCGGATGCGGTATATACGGAGCTGCAGGAGCGCCTGTCCGGAGAATGCGTGGATTTCCGGCTGCCGCATGGGGATGCCTTTATGGAAAGTGTTGCCATGTGTGGTGAGGAAGCCATGGAGCAGTATCTGCAGACCGGTGAGGTTTCGAGGGAGAGCATTGCGCGTCTGATCCGGGAGAGAAAGCTGTTTCCCTGTTTCTTTGGCGCTGCGTTGAAGATGGAAGGCGTGAAGGAGCTCCTTGAAGGGATTGACACCTATGGAGAGCCGGCTGCTTATCATACGGAATTCGGGGCAAGAGTCTATAAGATTACACGGGATCCGCAGGGAAACCGGCTGACCCATATGAAAATCACGGGCGGGCAGCTCCCTGTTAAGACAGTGATTACCGGAAAGAACCGGCAGCAGGAGGGATGGCAGGAAAAGGTGAACCAGATCCGCTGCTACAACGGAGAAAAGTTCGAGCTCGCAGACTGTGTGCAGGCAGGAACGATCTGTACGGTGACCGGACTTTCGCAGACTTATATCGGACAGGGACTTGGTGTGGAAACGGAGCAGACGCATCCTCTGCTCGAACCGGTAATGAGCTATCGTGTGTTGCCGGAACAGGAAAATCAGATGAACACCGTCATCGAAAAGCTGCATCTGTTAGAGGAAGAGGATCCTCTGTTACAGGTGAAATGGAATCCGCATACGAAGGAGCTGACGGCGCATGTGATGGGACCGGTACAGATTGAAATTCTTGAACGGATCATGAAGGAACGATATGACATCAACGTCACCTTTGGCAAGGGAAGAATTCTTTATAAAGAAACCATTGCACCGGAAGCACAGCCGGTAGAGGGAGTCGGACATTATGAGCCGCTGCGTCATTATGCAGAGGTACATCTTCTTTTGCAGCCGGGAGAGCCCGGAAGCGGATTTATCTGTGATACCGACTGCAGTGAGGATGAGCTGGACCGGAACTGGCAGAGGCTGGTGCTCACCCATCTCATGGAAAAGGAATACCGTGGCGTTCTGCTTGGAGCACCGGTTACGGATATCCATGTCACATTAAAGAGCGGCAGGGCACACCAGAAGCATACCGAGGGCGGTGATTTCCGGCAGGCAACCTACCGGGCCGTCCGTCAGGGACTGATGCAGGCAGACTGCCGGATTTTAGAGCCGTTTATGGAATTCCGGCTGGAGCTTCCGGAGGAGTATGTGGGACGTGCCATGACGGATCTGTCGAATGCCGGAGCAGTTTTTCGTAATGAAGTGGAGCGCGCAGGCTACAGTGTGTTAAAGGGTCGGGCTCCGATGGAAACGATCGGGGACTATGGACAGATGGTGATTTCCTATACCAGAGGTCAGGGGATCTGGTCTATGACATTTGACGGGTATGGTCCCTGTCACAATCCGGAGGAGGTCATGGAAGAATGCGGTTATGATCCGGAGCGGGATGTGTATAATACGGCAGATTCCGTGTTCTGTGCACACGGAGCAGGCTTTGTCGTGCCATGGTATGAGGTGCCGGAATACATGCATCTTCCGGGGATTCTTTCACAGAGAAGAATGCAGGAAGATGCTTTGGCTAAAGAGATCGGACGAAGGAAGCAGACCACCATCACGACGACACTGGGAACGGAGGAGGTGGATGCCATCATCGACCGGGCTTCGGGGGCGAACCGCAGAAGGGATAAGCAGGAGGCCGGGAGCGTGCAGAAGCCTGTTGCACGCACGGTGGAGGCAAAGCCCTATGAATACCGTCCGAAGGAGAGAAAGGCGGAATACCTTCTGGTGGATGGCTACAATGTCATCTTTGCATGGGAGGAATTGAAGGAGCTGGCAGAGGTAAATCTTGACAGCGCCAGAGGACAGCTCCTTGATCTTTTATGCAATTATCAGGCGATTGACGGCAGGGAGCTGATTGCTGTTTTTGATGCATACCGTCTGCAGGGACACCCGACGGAGTGCCTTGATTATCATAACATTCATGTCGTGTATACCAAAGAGGCAGAGACGGCGGATCATTACATTGAACGGTTTACCCATGAATATTCGAAGAAGTATCAGATCACCGTCGTGACCTCGGATGGTCTTGAGCAGGTGATTATTATCGGTCAGGGGTGCCTGTTGATTTCTTCGCGCGAGTTCCATGAGATTGTAAAAAAAGCCTCCAGGGAAACCATGGAGACCTTTGAACGGGATGAGAAAAGGGAGCGCAGGCTTACGGTACCGTTCCCGGAAATTCCGGTGCGCGATCCGTAATGCAGCTTATTTTATATCTTACGGAGCAGGTCAGCAGCCCTAGTAAATAGCCTCGACATCCGTGATTTCATCGTTTTCCACGCGGAAGCTCCAGATGGAGTGACCGGGGAGACGATGCTCGGTAAGATAGTAGCGGTCGTCAATCTGCGTAAGGCTGTACGGGGTGCCGCCTCCTAAAAAGCTTGCATAGACATCCTCGTAATTGCCCTTTTCAAGATCCTTCAGATGCTTCACACGGATCAGCGTGGCAAAATCCTGATTTCCGGTAATGTCGGTGGAAACCGTAATATAGTAATAATTCTGGATTTTTTCCAACTGGATCATGCCGGCAATCGCATCGGGAACCGGATAGCGGTTTAACACCTTGAAGGTGTAAAGGTCTGCCTCAATAATGTTGGAATTGCCGGAGACAAAGTAAATCCGGTCATCCAGAATCGTAAAGGAGCGCACATAAACACCGTCAAGCTCCGGGATACTGAAAATCTTCGTCAGATACATGCGCGTGGAATCGTCTGTGTGGCGGAAAAGGAACATTTCCCCGCTTTGGGAGCTCCATACATAAAAGGTGTCGGTATAATCATCGTATATGATGTAATGAGGCCGGTTGCCGATTCCGGTGAATTCCTGTGTGGGCACATAAACGGTTTCACCGCTGTTGTTCTGCATCTTTTCCATAATCAGAACCCGGTTATTTTCAGTATCGTCAATCAGATAGACATTGCCGTCGCTGGCAATCGTATGTCCCATGGAAAGGTCATTGGTCATCACCTTCCAAAGGTACAGGGGATCTGTCAGATTCTCGTTGTAAATAACCTGATTGTGGTAGCAGTCCACGATGAAATACTGATCGTCCAGTCTGGTAATATAAGTAGGAACACTTAAAGAACCGTTGGGATTGGTGGGAATCGTTTCATAGTCTGCAAGATCGTAGGAGAGCAGCTCCGACTCTCTTACATAATCCGTGCCATCGTAAGGCGTGGCAGGCTCCGGACGGGAAGAGGCGCAGCCATTTAAGCAAAGCGTGCTGAATAGGAACAGGAATAAGGTTAAAATCGTATATTTTCTCAGTTTCATTGACAACTCCAATACAAATCCATCATAATAAAATCAATTGTACGCTTACTATACACTTTTTTTGAGCGGCAGACAAGAGAAACAGTTGGGGAGGCAGCTTATGCGGGAAGAAAATAAACAAATGCGGATTTTGTCAGCAATCGGTATAATTCTGGTCGTGGCAGGACATCTTGGATATTCAGTGCTTGATGTAGGCGGGCTGTTTCCTTATTATTCGTTCCATGTGTTTATTTTCCTGTTTGTTTCCGGTTATTTTTATCGGGAGGAAGCGGAGCAGCAGCTGTTACGATATATTGGTAAAAAGTGCAAAGCGTTGCTGCTTCCTTATTTCATCTGGAATCTGGTCTATGGAATTCTGGCAGTGCTTCTGCACCGCACAGGCTTTTCCATTGGAGGAGAACTGACGCTGTGGAATCTCTTTATAGAGCCGTTCGTGAGCGGGCATCAGTTTCTGTATCAGTTCCCGGCATGGTTTGTCCCGGCACTGTTTTTGATTGAGGTTCTCAATGTACTTGGCAGGAAGGTGCTGTCTTTTCTTCATTTAAAGAAGGAATGGCTGATCTTCGCGGTATCTCTCCTGCTCGGAATTGCTACGGTTGCGCTTGCAAAGGGAGGACATGTCTGGGGATATTATAAATTTCCCGGAAGACTTCTTTTTATGATGCCGGGCTTCCAGCTGGGACGTATTTATAAGGAAAAATTAGAGAACAGGGTAAATAAAATCAGTGATGGCCGGTACTTTTTTGTTGTAGTGGGAGTCCAGCTTCTGACTACAATATGCTGCCGGGGGCTTGCCTTCAGTGCAGTATGGGTAACCGGGTTTGCCAATGCCGCCTTTATTCCTTATCTTACTGTGGTGACCGGAATTGCATTCTGGCTGCGGATCTCGGACTGGATCAGCAGAATTCCGTCTGCTTGTTCATGGTTCATGGAAATCGGAAGACATACCTATGCCATTATGATGCATCATGTGTTCTGGTTCTTTGTGGTGAATTCGATCTGTTATCTGCTTTCCCGTACCACTGTGTGGTGTGCGGAATTTGACACCGCACAGTTCTTTTCTGATATCAATTATGTTTATGCGATTGACGGAAGTGATGTGGGAAAATGGTTTTATCTTGCATTGGGAACAGGAATGCCGTTGCTATTGGCAAATGGAACACAATATATTGTGGGCAAGAAAATTAGCCGGAAATAACGTTCAACGAAATTTCGGGCTGATCCTGAAAAATGAGTTGACGTCTGTTGAAAGCTATGGTATTCTACAAACACTTTCTTTGAAGGACAAGTAAATACGAATTTGAAATAAAGGGTATCTTTCTGTGATTTTCACAAAGGGTGCCTTTTTTGTACCAACCGGTTTTCAATGAGTACAGATTACAAATCAGACAAAGAAAGGAAAGTAACGTGAGAAAATTTGAATTAATTTTAAGAAGAACCAGAAATATCGGACAGAAAAAGAAACGAAGAGTTGTAAGCAGGAATAAAAAGGGAAGAATGGCAGCAGCCTTTTTCGGCATGCTGATGACAGGAACCTTATTGCTTTCAGGAATGGGAATGCAGGCTTCGGCACAGACCATAAGGCATGAACATTCCGGAGATGCACAGAATGGAGGTGAATGCTTTTCAAACCCTGTATATCATGCCCATGAAGGAAATGAAACAGAAGGTGGCAGCTGCTACAGCACTCCGGTTTATCATGTACATACCGGGGATGAGGTAAACGGAGGCGGCTGTTACGGAGAAGAAACGGTGCATACCCATGAGGGAAGCACGAGCCAGGGCGGAGCCTGCTATACGGCAATTTACCATAGCCATAGTGATTCCTGCTATGCAGAAGGGAGCCACAATAGCTCCTGCTCTTCCCACATTGAATTTCATCCTTATGACTGCGGAAGTGTGCATGACTGGGATGGAGACGGACATGGCTGTGACGGCTTTACGGCATATGACTGTGGGGGACACCGTTATCTTGCCTGTGGAAGAGGGGGCAGCATTACCGGCTATCGCTTTTCCTGCAGCATGACCGAGGGACAGATCACCGGGTATCAGATGAACTGTGGGAAGACAGAAGAAACGATAGAATCCTATGAGCTCACCTGTACGAAAACACCGGAGGATATTGATTATTATGAGAAAACCTGTGGCAGGGAAGAGGGAGAGGAGATTTATATTCCTGATCCACCAAAGGAGAATACCGGTGACAATGGTAATTCCTCCGGGCAGGAGGGGGACGGAGATGGCAATGGCGGAAGTGATGGAAACGATGGAAATGGCGGAAATGAAGGTGGTGAGGAAGCCCCTGGCGAGCCGTTGCCGACACCGGTTCCTTCGGCAGAACCGGTTGTGAAGCCTTCTCCGTCTGCTGTGCCGGTTGTTGCAGAAGTAACCGAAGAAGCTCCGGTGAGAAAGAAGGAAAAGCCTGCCGTGCCAAAGCCCTCGCTGACACCGGAGCCTGTCCTTGTGCCGCCGTCGCCATCTCCAACCCAGCAGGTGCTGCCAAAGATCGTAGAAGAAGAGAGCGTGGTACTTCCTACGGCAGCGGCACAGCCGGAGGATGCGGGAGGGGAACCGCTTGTGCTGAAGCGCAGATGGGCAGTCTTTACACCGGTCATTAAAATGCTGTCCATTACCTCGGGAACGGTTCTTTCTCTGGCAGCGCTTGTACTGTTGCTTCTTTATCTACGGAGAAGCGTGAGAGTCTATAATGATAATGGCAAAGGCAGAATGAAGTATCTGGGAAGAGCTGCCGTGACACTTTCCGAAGAAGGATATTACATCCGGATTACGGAGAAGCTTGAGGAACGTGCCGCAACGAACCGTTACAGCATCCGCCCGGATCTGTTCCTGATCGGAAAGAACAGCAGCTGGGAGATTTATGTGGTGAAGGACGGCAGGAAAAAGTCCGTGTATCTTGACAGGGAGATGACCTTTACCATTTAAGGCATGTATAACTATAACAAAAAGATGCATAAACTATTGACTTTCCGAATCTGCCGTGATAGATTTTAGTTGTTTTAGAAACTAGATTCGCGTTTGAAAACGCAGAAATGAGGAGAGTTATGAAAAAATTATTAGCCGTTTTATTAACAGCAGCAATGACAATGGCTATGCTGACCGCATGCGGAAGCAGCACAGAAGCCACAGACACCACAACAGAAACTACTGAAGCAGAAGCTGATACCACAACAGATGATGCAGCAGTAGAAGAAACTGCAGAAGCTGCAGATGCAGCAGAAGAAACTGCAGATGCAGCAGAAGAAACCGCTGACACAGAAGCCGCTGTTTCCGAAGCACTTGCAGATGGTATGCTTACCGCAGGCACGAACGCAGAGTTCCCTCCATTTGAGTATGTTGGGGATGATGGAGAAGCAGATGGTTTCGATATCGCTTTAATCAAGGCAATCGGTGAGAAGCTTGGCGTAGATGTTCAGGTAGACAACATGGAGTTCGCATCCCTGGTATCCTCCATCGGTAACAAGATTGATGTTGCAATTGCAGGTATGACCATAACCGATGAAAGAAAAGAAGCAGTTGATTTCTCCGAGCCTTACTATGAAGCAGTTCAGTATGTTCTTCTTCCTGAGGGAAGTGAGATTGCAACCGCAGAGGATCTGAAGAACAAGACCATCGGTGTCCAGCTTGGTACAACAGGTGACTTCATTGCATCCGATATCGAAGGAACTACAGTGAATACCTATAACAAGGGTGTGGATGCAGTAAACGATCTGATCAACGGAAGAGTAGACTGTGTCATCATTGACAAGAATCCGGCACTCGTATTCGAAAGCAAGTTCCAGGATGACGGTTCCAAGATTACAGCAGTAGACGGTGCACAGTTTGAGTTCGAACCGGAATATTATGCAATTGCGGTTCCCAAGGGAGATACCGCTTTAGTAGATGCCATCAACAAGGCTATTGAAGAATTAAAGGCAGATGGAACTTTTGATGAACTGGTAAAGACATATATTGAAGAATAATCATTTTTGTGTTAATATTCAATATAGCGTATAGCATATCAAAGAGGATAGCATATTATGCTATCCTCTTTTCATGTAGAGCACTTAGAGAAGACGATCCGAAGGAGAAGTCTGAGCTTAGTGCGAACGGTACCGGGACACTTAATGAGAACGAGCGAAGCGAAGTACGAATTTAGTATCCAGGTACATGTAGAGCACATACATATACATAGTCAAACAGGAAGGGTTAAGCACAGATGTTGGAATGGTTGAACAAGGTAGAAGGAAGCTTTTATAAAGCATTCCTTGCAGAAGACCGGTGGAAATTATATTTTGCCGGACTGGGAGTGACACTGAAGGTTGCGTTTTTTGCCGCAATCCTCGGACTGGTAATTGGAACGGTGATTGCACTGATGAAGCTTTCCACCGGAAAGAAAGGAAAGGGAACCATCTGGTCCTTTATCGCGAACTGCTATATTGACGTGATCCGTGGAACACCGTCGGTGCTGCAGCTGTTAATTATGTGGTTCATCATTATGAAGAGCTGTAAGAACGGTGTACTTGTTGCAGTTCTTTCTTTTGGTATCAACAGCGGCGCTTATGTGGCAGAGATTGTCCGTGCCGGAATCCTTGCAGTAGACAAAGGACAGACGGAAGCCGGCAGATCACTTGGTTTATCCAAGGCACAGACCATGATCTATATAGTCATTCCACAGGCAATCAAGAATGTGCTGCCTCCGATCGGTAATGAATTTATCGTGCTGTTAAAGGAGACCGCGATTGTCGGCTACGTGAGCCTGACAGATCTTACCAGAGCCGCAAACCAGATTTCTTCGAGAACCTACGAAGCATTTATGCCATTGATTGGTGCAGCAGTGATTTACTTTGTGATTATCAAGATTTTAACCATTCTGCTGGGTGTATTGGAGAGGAGGCTGCGTAAGAGTGATAATCGTTAAGGATCTTCATAAAAAATTTGACAATAACCACGTACTTCGTGGCGTGAATTATCATGTACATCAGGGAGAAAAGATCGTTATTATCGGTCCCTCCGGCTCCGGTAAAAGTACGTTCCTTAGATGCCTCAATTTACTGGAAACACCGACAAGCGGTGAGATCTGGTTTGATGGACAGCTGATTACAAGTGATAAGGTAAACATCAATCACGTACGTCAGCATATGGGAATGGTATTCCAGAACTTTAATCTTTTTAATAACCTTTCCATTATGGATAATATTACCCTTGCACCTGTGAAGCTGAAGCTGCAGAGCAGGGAGGAAGCCAGTGAGAATGCTTTGAAGCTTTTAGAGCGTGTCGGCCTGAAAGAAAAGGCAGATTCCTTTCCGAGCCAGTTATCCGGTGGACAGAAGCAGCGTATTGCGATTGTCCGCTCCCTTGCCATGAATCCAAGGGTCATGCTGTTTGATGAGCCGACCTCCGCACTCGATCCGGAGATGGTGGGTGAGGTTCTTGCCGTTATGAAGGAGCTTGCAGATTCCGGTATGACGATGGTGGTTGTTACCCATGAAATGGGATTTGCAAGAGAGGTCGGAACGAAGGTGCTGTTTATGGATGAAGGAATTATTATGGAAGAAAATACACCTTCCGAAATCTTTAACAATCCGCAGTGCCAGCGTCTGCAGGATTTCCTATCCAAGGTGCTGTAAGCGGAAGGGACTATTCCGGATAGTTACAGTTTAAGATAACTATTCAGAACCCCATTCGTAAAACCGCTGTTTCACAGCGTAGTTTTACTCATGTGGTTACTTCGCCATATAAAATCTGTCAAATGTGCTCTGGAATGCAAGCATTCCGATCATATTTATCAGATTTTGCATGGCTCTGAATAGTTACAGTTTAAGAAAGATAAAGCCGGTATGCAGTACATCGGAAATACAGACAGATGTACCTGTGTATCGGCTTCTTTGAAAAGAGGAAGCCATGATTCGGATCAGTTTATGTATGATTGTCAAAAATGAAGAGAAGGTATTAGACCGGTGTCTTGCTTCTATCTTCGATCTCATGGATGAGATTATTATCGTGGATACCGGATCGACAGACCGGACGAAGGAGATTGCAGGGAAGTATACCGGCCGGATTTATGATTTTGCCTGGTGCGATGATTTCTCAAAGGCAAGGAATTTTGCTTTTGAAAAAGCAGCCTGTGATTATATCTATTCAGCCGATGCCGATGAGGTGCTTGATGAAGAGAATCATGAGAAATTCCGGCTTTTAAAGGAAAATCTGATGCCGGAGGTGGAAATTGTGCAGATGTACTATGGAAACCAGCTTGCAAACGGCACAGTCTATAATTTTGACAGGGAGCTCCGTCCCAAGCTGTTTAAGCGGCTTCGGAACTTTGTGTGGACCGAGCCGGTTCATGAAACGGTACGTCTCCTTCCGTTGGTTTATGACAGCGAGATCGAGATTACCCATAAGCCGGAGCACAATCACGGAGACCGTGACATTACAATTTTTGAACAGCTTCTTGCCCGCGGAGAGGCACTTTCAAAGAGATTGACTGATTTTTATGCAAGGGAGCTGTTCGTGGCCGGAACGAAAGAACAGTTAATCCATGCAAAGGATTATTTTATTTCGATTGTGAAAGACAGCGAAACAGATGCGGACCGGTTGAAGACGGCGCTTGCGGTCGTGGTGCGGAGCTGCTTTGAAGCAGGAGATGTACTTACGATGTACCAGTATGCAATGAAGGATGCCGCCAGTGAGGCCAGCAGTGAGGTCTGCTGTATTCTGGGAGAGTATTATCAGAATCGGCAGGATTATGAGGAAGCAATTTTGTGGTTTTATAATGCCGCCTATGAGCAGCAGAGTATTCTGAACATCCGTTATCAGAGGGAAATTCCCCTTGAAGGACTCATTGCGTGCTATCATGCATTATCCATGAGTGAGCAGGAGGCTTATTATCAGAAGGAATTATCTTGCATAGAGCCGGGATAGATGATACCATAAGTGCGTTACATGAGTAAAACTTAAGCTGTGTCAGCAGCGGTCTTACGAATGGTGTACGGAATAGTTACACTACATAAATTAGAATAAGGATAACGATACAGTTACGAATGGGGAACAACATGAGCTGGGAAGAAAATGTACGAAAAGTAGTTCCGTATGTCGCAGGCGAGCAGCCAAAGGATACGGATGTGATTAAGTTAAACACCAATGAATGCCCGTATCCTCCGGCACCGGGAGTAGAGAAGAGGGCAAAGGAGCTGTGCGTGGACAGGCTGCGGTTATATCCGAATATGGATGCGGCAGAGCTCGTTGCGGCGATTGCCGATTATTATAACGTAAAAGAATCCGAGGTGTTTGTCGGAGTCGGTTCGGATGATGTGCTGGGAATGGCATTTATGACCTTCTTTAACAGTGCTAAGCCGATTCTGTTCCCGGATATTACCTATTCCTTTTATGATGTCTGGGCAGAGCTTTTTAAGATTCCGTATGAAACCTGTGCATTGGATGAAGCATTCCGGATCCGCAAGGAGGATTATTTCCGCCCGAATGGGGGAATCATTATTCCGAATCCCAATGCACCGACAGCAATCTTTGAGGACTGCAGTGTGTTAGAGGAAATTGTGGCAGGAAATCCAGGTTCGGTAGTTATTATCGATGAAGCCTATGTGGATTTCGGGGCAGAGAGTATGCTGCCGCTCATTCGTAAATACGATAATCTCATGGTAGTACAGACCTTTTCCAAGTCGCGCGCCATGGCCGGTATGCGGATCGGTTTTGCGATCGCCAATGAGAAGCTGATCGGGTATCTGAAGGACGTGAAGTTTTCCTATAATTCCTACACGATGAACCTGCCGGCAATTGAGCTTGGTGTGGAAGCAGTGAAGGACAGGGAATATTTTGAAAATACTGTCCGGAAGATCATTGAAACGAGAGAATGGACGAAGGCTCAGTTAAAGAATCTCGGATTCACGTTTACAGATTCGAAGAGTAATTTCCTGTTTGCAGCACATGAAAAGGTTCCGGCACAGCAGATTTTTGATGAACTGCGTAAGAGGAAGATTTATGTGCGCCACTGGAACAGGCCGCGTATCGAAAACTATTTACGAATTACGATCGGAACGCCGGAACAGATGGAGAAGCTGTGCGAAGCGTTAGAGGAGATCCTTGGTTAAAACAGGCTTATGGATGCTCCGGTATAGATGTTTCGGACAGGGATGGTTACTTGAGAGACACTTATAAAATATTGAAAGTTTGTTTGAAGATTGTTAAGGAGAATGCTATGTTAAAGAAATATCTGATTGTTTTTTTGGTATCTATGGTTCCGTTAATTGAGCTTCGTGGTGCTATTCCGATTTCACAGGGAATGGGGCTGCCGATCTGGACCTCTTATGTGGTATCCATTATCGGGAATATGGTGCCGGTTCCGTTTATTTATCTGTTTGCACGTAAGATCCTGGAGTGGGGAGCAGACAAGCCTGTGATTGGAAAATTCTTTACCTTCTGTCTGGAAAAGGGTAAGAAGGGCGGAGAAAAGCTGCAGGAGAAGGCAGGACGCGGACTCTTTGTGGCATTGATGCTTTTCGTAGGGATTCCGTTACCGGGAACCGGTGCATGGACCGGAACACTGGCAGCCAGCCTTCTGGATATGAAGTTTAAGGACAGTGTGATTGCCGTAATGCTTGGTGTGCTGCTTGCCGGTATAATTATGATGGCAGCCAGCATGGGCGTCTTTGGAGCAGCGGGGGCACTGCTTGGCTAAAGAGAAGGGAGTATTGTAATGGAAGCATATACGGATTTTGCGGAAGTTTATGATACCTTTATGGGAGATGTCCCGTATGAAGAATGGGCAGATTTTCTTGCTTCATTGATTGAAGCTTACGGTGTGAGCCGTCCGGTACGTGAACCGGGAGAAGTGCAGGAGCTTGAAGAAGCACCGGAATCCGGAGAGGTACAGGAATTTGAAGAAGTGCAGGAAGAACCCGGAGTGACCGAAGAAGATGCCCTGATTTCGGAACGGAATCTGGTACTGGATCTGGGGTGTGGCACCGGAACGATCACTGAGCTTTTATATGAAAAGGGCTATGACATGATTGGGGTGGACAGCTCCGAAGAGATGCTGCAGATCGCCCTGGATAAGAAGTTTGAGACCGGGAGTGATATTCTGTATCTGTGTCAGGATATGCGGGAGCTGGATCTGTACAGTACGGTCGGAACCGTTGTCAGTGTCTGTGATTCCCTGAATTATCTGCTGATGGATGAGGATGTGCTTCAGACCTTCCATCTGGTGAACAATTACCTGTTCCCCGGTGGGATTTTTATCTTTGATTTTAATACGATTTATAAATATGAAGAGGTGATCGGTGATGCCACGATTGCCGAAAACCGTGAGGATTGCAGCTTTATCTGGGAGAATTTCTATAGCTGTGAGGATCATATCAACGAATACGATCTAACCGTGTTTGAGCGTCAGGAGGACGATCTGTACCGCAGGTTTACGGAGACCCATTATCAGAGAGGGTATACCCTGGAGGAAATGAAGACCTTCCTTGAAAAGGCAGGACTTATCTTCGTGACAGCCCTGGATGAGAAGACACATAAGGCTCCGACAGAAACCAGCGAGCGTATCTATGTAATTGCAAGAGAGCACGGAAAACAATGATGGTTCACACAGAGGTATCCGTGAACAGTAAAGAGAGGCAGAAGAATGGATTATATTGTAAGAGCCACGGCGGCAGATGCCCAGATCCGGGCTTTTGCTGCAACAACAAGGGATTTAACGGAACATGCAAGACAGGTTCATAATACAAGCCCTGTAGTAACCGCAGCATTGGGACGCCTGATGACGGGAGCGGTGATGATGGGAAAGATGCTGAAGGGAGAGGATGATCTTCTGACCTTACAGATCAGCGGTGATGGTCCGTTAAAGGGAATGACTGTGACCGCAGATTCCAGAGGTCATGTAAAGGGCTATGCCATTGAACCGCAGATCATGCTGCCTCCGAGCCTTGCCGGGAAGCTTGATGTCGGAGGGGCGATCGGCAATGGGTTTTTACGCGTCATTAAGGATATGGGTTTAAAGGAGCCGTATGTCGGACAGACCGGGCTTCAATCCGGAGAGATTGCGGAAGACCTTACTTATTATTTTGCAACGTCGGAGCAGGTGCCGTCCAGTGTCGGACTCGGTGTTCTGATGGAAAAGGACAATACCGTGAAGCAGGCGGGCGGATTTATCATCCAGCTGATGCCCTTTACCGAGGAAGCGGTGATTGGGCAGCTGGAAAAAAATCTGGCAGAGTTTTCCACAGTAACAAAGGTTCTCGATGAGGGAAAGACGCCGGAAGAAATGCTGCAGATGCTGCTTGCCGGGATGGATCCTGTGATCACGGAACAGAGTCCCTGTGAATTCCGCTGCGATTGCAGCAAACACCGGGTAGAGAAGGCAATCATCAGTATCGGGAAGAAGGACATTCAGGATATGATTGATGACGGACAGGAAATTGAAGTTAACTGTCATTTCTGTAATACAGCCTATAAGTTTTCCGTAGAGGAGCTGAAAGGCTTATTAAGGAAAGCCAGATAGTACAGGGAATAGAAAAGACAACAGTAAGTGGCACTGTTGTCTTATGCTTTGTAGAGCACTTAGTGAAAGCAAGCCGGAGGCGCAGATTGAGCTTAGTGCACCCCGGTTTTTGCCTTGCCAAGCGAGGCCTTAATCGCATCCAGTAATACCAGCGAGGTATATTTATTGTCATCCGAATAGGCAATATCACTGACGGACTGGTTGCGCACGATCTGATTTGCCAGATCATCAAAGGCTGGTTCGAGCAGAGGAAACATGGTGGTCACGGCTTCATCCAGATTTACCATCCGGATGTCATTGATATTATTCTCATCTACGGTTACAGCAATATCGACAGTGCGGTCATTGAGCATCAGAGAGGTTGTATAAATACCTGGTACATAAGTGGGTTCCTGTGTGGGAGAAGCAGCTTCTTCTCTCTTTTTCGGTGAAAAAACAACGATGAGGAGAATGATGAGCAGAAGGCCCAGCGCAATAAAAATACCGGTATAAATTAATTCTTTCATACGAAGTACGATGATTTTGGTTTTGGCACTCATGGGAAATCCTTTAAGATATCTTTTTTACTATAGTATTTTTAAGAAGGGAGATTTATGCAATGAAATTCACAAAAATGCATGGCTGCGGCAATGATTATATCTATGTGGATGGTGCACGGGAGATCATCCCTGCAGAACGCAAGAGTGAGGTTGTAAAGTTTTTGAGTGACCGTCATTTTGGAATCGGCGGGGACGGTGTAATTTTCATTAATCCAAGTGATGTGGCAGACTTCGAGATGGAAATGTACAACATGGATGGAAGCCGTTCCGAGATGTGTGGAAACGGAATCCGCTGTGTCGGAAAGTATGTGTACGATCATGGCCTTACCCGGAAAACCTCCCTGGCGATTGTGAGCTGTGGGAAGATCAAATATCTGGAGCTGACCGTTGAAGACGGAAGGGTTACGAAGGTGCGTGTCAATATGGGTTCTCCGGTTCTTGAAGCCGCAGAAATCCCGGTTGTGGCAAAGCTGTCTCCTGTAGTTGACATACCGATCACAGTCGATGGAAGGGAATACCGCATGACCTGCGTTTCCATGGGAAATCCGCATGCAATTGTCTATGTGGACGAGATGATTGATGATGAGACAATGGCGAAGATCGGACCGTTATTTGAACATCACGAGTGTTTCCCACGGAGAGTCAATACGGAATTTGTAAAGGTTCTTGACAGGGAGCGGGTACAGATGCGTGTGTGGGAGCGTGGAACCGGTGAAACGCTTGCCTGCGGGACCGGTGCCTGTGCCGTTACGGTTGCCAGTATCTTAAACGGACTGACGGAAGATGGCATTACGGTAGAGCTGTTGGGCGGTAACCTGGAAATCTTCTGGGACAGAAAAGAAAATGTTGTATATATGACCGGCCCTGCAACGACGATATTTGAAGGTGAGATCGAGATCTGAATGGAAACGGACAGGAGAAGGGCAGATGAAACCAATCGCATATATTCATACGGATCTCCCGGAAAAATTCGGCATCCCAAGGCAGAGCGGTCTTGTGAAGGAGCTGAAGGGGAAAATTATTTTTGAACCGGAATATCGTTCCATGGATGCCGTTAAGGGGCTCGAAGGCTTCAATTACATTTGGCTTTTGTGGGAGTTTCAGGGAGTGGACCGGTCACATTTTAATGCAACCGTACGTCCGCCGAGGCTCGGTGGAAATACCAGAGTGGGAGTTTTTGCAACGAGATCACCCTTCCGGCCCAATCCCATAGGCTTATCCTCGGTACACCTGGACGCAGTTAAGGAAACAGAAAAAGGACCGGTGCTTGAGGTTTCCGGTGTGGACCTGCGGGATCGGACGCCAATTTATGACATCAAACCGTATCTGCCCTATGCAGACTGTCATCCGGACGCGTGGGATGGCTTTGCCAAAGAAGCGATGGATTATCATGTGGAGGTTGTGATTCCGAAGGAATTTCTTGACCGGATTCCGGCGGACCGCCAGGAAGTACTGCAAAAGCTTCTTTCCCAGGATCCGCGTCCATCGTATCACAGGGATGAGAAAAGACAGTATGGACTGAGCTTTGCAGGACAGAATATTTCGTTTGTGGTAAACGAAGGAGTTCTTACGGTGACGGAGGTGTCATAGCGATTACGATGTGTCATAAATAGCACTTTTATGATAAAAGCACTTGCAACTTCATGGGGCATATGTTATGATTGACTGGTAATTGAATAGCGCATAAATGCAATGATAAGGAATAGTAGTAAGGATCTGGAAAGCAGAGAACTGCCGGGTGGTGCGAGGCAGTCAGAAGTGAATTAGGAACTCACCTTTGAGCAGCCGGCTGAAGGAAGCACGACCAGTTAATCGGGCAGAAGCTTCTGTGTAGGTTCGGACGGAGTCTCCGCCGTAGAAAGGAGCAGGCATGTTAGTGCTGACGAGTGCACGAGGAATCGTGAAGTAGAGTGGTACCGCGTAGATTGAATTTACGTCTCTATGAAATCTCTCTGAGGGGGAGATTTCATAGGGACTTTTTGATGTGTGCAAAGGAAAAACAAGCGGCTGTGTAACAGACATTTGTTTTTCCTGCACACATCAACGAGCAAATGCCATGCGTAGCAGGGCGTGGAGTGCGAAGCACGAATTTGCGAGTCTGCTGCAAGTAAGAATTAAGCAACTGCGGGTCTGCAACAAGGAAAAACAAAACAAATAAATCGAAATAAGAAAAGAGGAGAACAAATCATGGATGCAGCAAAGAAATATGGAAAAACGTACTTTTTACCGCCAACCCCGACCTATGACTGGGTGAAGAAGGACACGATTGAAAAGGCGCCGATCTGGTGCAGCGTGGATCTGCGTGACGGGAATCAGGCATTGATTGAGCCGATGAGTCTTGATGAAAAGCTGGAATTTTTCACCATGCTGGTAAAGATCGGATTCAAGGAAATTGAAGTGGGCTTCCCTGCCGCTTCTGACACCGAGTACCAGTTCGTCCGTGCTTTAATTGAGAAGAATATGATTCCGGATGATGTTACCATTCAGGTATTGACACAGGCCAGAGAGCACATCATTAAGAAGACCTTTGAGGCAGTAAAGGGAGCTCCGCATGCGATTGTACATCTGTACAATTCCACATCCCTGGCACAGCGGGAGCAGGTGTTTAAGAAATCCAAAGAAGAAGTAAAGCAGATTGCCATAGATGGTGCGAAGCTGTTAAAGGATATTGCAGATCATACCGATGGAAGCTTCTCCTTTGAATACAGCCCTGAGAGCTTCCACGGAACGGAAATGGAATATGCCCTGGAGGTATGTAATGCCGTTCTGGATGTATGGCAGCCGGCTCCGGAACACAAGGTGATTGTAAATCTTCCGACAACGGTACAGAATGCGATGCCGCATGTGTTTGCAACACAGGTGGAATATATGCATAAGAACCTCAAATATCGTGATGGCGTGGTATTGAGCGTTCATCCTCACAATGACAGAGGCTGCGGCATCTCCGATGCCGAGTTTGGTGTTCTGGCAGGTGCAGACCGTGTGGAAGGAACTCTGTTTGGAAACGGTGAAAGAACCGGTAATGTGGATATCGTAACGGTTGCAATGAATATGACCATTCACGGTGTGGAATCCGGACTGGATTTCAGCGATATCATGAAGATCCGTAAAACCTATGAGCGTCTGACCGGTATGCATGTGCATGAACGTACTCCCTATGCCGGAGATCTGGTATTTACTGCCTTCTCCGGATCCCATCAGGATGCGATTTCCAAAGGAATGGCATGGTGGGAGGAAGGAAAGAGTGGAGACAAGTGGACCGTTCCGTATCTGCCGGTTGATCCGAAGGATCTCGGACGTGAATACGAATCCGATGTCATCCGTATCAACAGCCAGTCCGGTAAGGGTGGCGTTGCATTTATCTTAAAGCAGAACTTTGGTATTGCCCTGCCACAGGATATGAGAGAAGAGGTTGGTTATCTTATTAAGGGTATTTCCGATGAGAAACACAGTGAGCTGACGCCGGCTGATATCTTCGGAATTTTTGAGTCCCATTATGTAACGGTACGTGACAGGTTCGATATCACGGAATGCCATTTCGTACAAAAACCGGGTGACATTGAAGCTGCGGTTACCATTAAGACTGCGGATGGAACAGAAACCGTCAAGGCCTCCGGTAATGGACGTCTGGATGCAGTCAGCAAAGCATTGAAGCAGAGGTTTGGTATTGCTTATGTGCTTTCCGTATACGAAGAGCATGCAATTTCCATGGGATCCTCATCCAAGGCAGCCGCTTTCGTAGGCATCCAGCATGCAGATAAGATGTACTGGGGCGTTGGCATCAAGGACGATATTATCCAGAGTTCTATAGATGCGCTGGTATCTGCAGTAAATAAAATCCTGTAAGGGAACCTTTTGGAATACTTTCAAAATACTTTTGAAATACCATGCAATACCGTCTTGAAAAAACCTCCGGTATCGTGTACACTATAAAAAGTAGTTTATAAGGAGGCTGACAGATGGAATTTTTATTATTAGGTGGCGGTTTATTAATCATTATTTTTGCAGTTGTCATTGCAGTGGTTTCTTCTGTAGTTTCCGCAGTGGCAGCAGAGCAGGATGATGAATCCGAAGACTGATGGCAGAATTCTGACGCCTGCAGATGAGAATGATAAGAAGTCGAATGACGTCCTGTTTCCGATGAGGAAACAGGACGTTTTTTGAGTAGAGCACTTAGCGAAAGCAAGTCGAAGACGCAGCTTGAGGTTAGTGCGAACCATACCTGTGCACTTAATGAGTGCAAGCGGTGAGGCGCAGCACGAATTTAGTGCAGCACGGTAGAGGGAGCGTTGTTTATAAAATTTTAAGAAACGTTTAGATGCAATTCATTGATTTTTAGTATAAAAGTCTGTAACATGGGAGAAAGATTCAGTAAGGAATCCAGCTTAGGAGGCGAAGAATTATGAAATTCCGGGAACGGATTTACCGGTTTATGCAGGGAAGATACGGAGCGGGAGGCGCAGACGCCTTTACCAGATTTTTGTCGATTCTGACATTTGTTTTTATTCTATTATCCTTTTTCAGGGTGCCGTTTACCTATATCATTGCAATTGTATTGATTGTTTATATGTATTTCCGGCTTCTGTCCAGAAACTATTATAAGAGGCAGCAGGAGAATAATTTTTATTTAAAGCAGGAATATAAAGTAAAGAACTTTTTTGCAAGGATGAAGAATCATTTTAAGCAGTTGAAGACACATCATATATACAGGTGTCCGACCTGCAGACAGAAGATCCGGGTTCCAAGAGGCAAGGGCAGGATTGAAATCCGATGTCCCAAATGCGGAACGAAGTTTATCAAGAAGAGCTGATGTGCTGGATTTGACAGCAGATTGGAAAGAATGGACAGACAGGTGGTGAAGTCGTGTTTGGATATGTGATTATTAATAAGGGTGATATGAAATTTAAAGAGTTTGATATTTATCATTCCTATTATTGCGGTCTGTGCCAGATGCTTAAGAAGCAGTACGGATTTACAGGACAGCTGACATTGACTTACGATATGACCTTTGCTGTTATGCTGTTAAGCAGTCTTTACGAGCCGGAGGTTAGTGAGGATGTTGTGAACTGTGTGGCACACCCGTTTGAGAAGCATCAGACCCGGCAGACCATTTATACAGAGTATGGAGCAGATATGAATGTTCTGCTTTCTTATTACAAATGTATGGATGACTGGGCAGATGAAAAGAAATTAACCAGATTTACCTATGCAAAGCTGCTTAAAAAGGGATATCATAGGGCTTATAACAAATATCCGGAGAAGGCAAGGCGGATTGAGAATCTGCTGCGGGAGCTGTCGAGGGAAGAAAAAAAGCAGTCTGCTGATATTGACCGGATGGCGGGGATTTTTGGAAGAATTATGAGTGAAGTTCTTGCACCGAAGGCGGATGAATGGGAGGAATCCCTGAGAAACATGGGATTTTATCTTGGCAAGTTTATTTATCTTCTGGATGCATATGAAGATGTGTACGAAGACCGTGGGAAGGGAAGATACAATCCTTTTACGATAAAGTGTGACGATCCGGACTTTGAAGAGGAGGTACGGACGATTCTTACCATGATGATGGCGGAATGTTCGAGAGAATTTGAAAAGCTTCCGATCCTTGACAATGTGGAAATTTTGAGGAATATTATTTATTCAGGAGTCTGGTATCGTTACGAGGCAGTAAATCAGAAGCGCGCGAATCAATCAAAATGTAACAGCTCAGCCATGCAGAAATGATTGTGCAGGACGACTGTGGGAGCCTGCCTGCTAAGGGCAGCTTATGAATGGCATGGTGGAACTGTTATATCAAAACAGATAACTGTGAGGCAGCAGAACAGCTGCCGGAATAGTTACGGCTGATGGGCCGGCGCGGAGATGGAGGGAAGTATGCGTGATCCGTATACGGTTCTTGGCGTATCCAGGAACGCCACTGAAGAAGAAATTAAAAAAGCATATAAAACATTGAGCCGGAAGTATCATCCGGATGCAAATATCAATAATCCGAATAAGGATCAGGCAGAGGAAATGTTTAAGGAGATCCAGCAGGCGTACCAGCAGATTATGAAGGAACGTACCGGCGGAGGCAGCAGTTATGGCTATGGGGGATCACAGGGCAGTTATGGCTCCGGCTCCGGAAGCTATGGCGGTGGACAGCAGGGCGGCTACGGAAACCGTGGTTATTATGGAGATTTTGAAGATTTCTTTGGCGGTTTCGGAGGATTCGGAGGATTCGGCGGCTTTGGACAGGGGGCCTATACCGGAAGCAATACCGGCTACGAAGAGGATAATTACCTGCGTGCGGCAGGAAACTATTTAAGAAGTGGCTATTACAGGGAAGCCCGGACAGTTCTGGATAATATGGAAGAGAACACACGGAATGCCCGGTGGTATTATTATAGTGCACTCGCACATGCGGGGCTCGGTAATCAGGTATCGGCATTAGAGCATGCCAAACGTGCATCGGCGCTGGAGCCGAATAACAGTGAATACCGGAATCTGGTGAACCGGTTTGAAAATGGAGGAAGCTGGTACCAACAGCGGCAGTACACCTATGGCAGTCCGGTTGCTGGGAATGGAAATCTCTGTCTGAAGCTGTGCATTGCCAATCTGCTTTGCAATCTTTGCTGCGGTGGCGGTGGCCTGTGCTGCGGTGGAAGCCCTTATGCGGGCTATTAGGGAATGGAGTTGCTTCGCCATATAAAATTGCTTTTCTGTTTGAATGCAAGCATTCACAGAAAGCAATTTTGCATGGCTCTGAATAGTTACAAAAAGCTCTTGAAATCAATAACATAATGTGATAATCTTTTAACAGACGAAGGGGTCTACAGTTTGCAGCCCCCTTTTTCTTTGTTTACAGAAAATTCCGTCGGTATTTTCTGTAAAGCAAAAAGCTCCGCAGGGAAGATACCGGGCTTTTGGGTGAACATCAGCCAGGAGCCTCTGACACAGGAGATGATACAGAATGAAAAAGGTAATTGGTCTGATACCGTTATATGATGAAGAAAAGGAAAGCTACTGGATGCTTCCCGGATACATGAAGGTGATTGAACGCTGTGGCGCATTACCGGTCATGCTTCCCCTTACGGAAGATACAGAGGAACTGGAACAGTGCTTAGGCATGTGTGACGGTCTGCTTCTGACAGGTGGACATGACGTGGATCCTGCTGTGTACGGAGAAGAAGCTATTCCCGAATGCGGTCAGTGCTGTCATGCCCGTGATGTCATGGAAGCATATCTGTTGAAACGCGCGGTAGAGAAGGATCTTCCGGTATTTGGCATCTGCCGCGGTATTCAGTTTATGAATGCGAGTCTTGGAGGAACCTTATATCAGGATCTCGATACCCAGCATCCGTCAGAGACAGAGCATCATATGACACCGCCTTACGAACGGGGAGTCCATAAGATAACCGTGAAGGAAGGAAGTCTTCTTGCCGGGATGATCGGAGCAGGAGAGCATAGTGTGAACAGTTATCACCATCAGGCAGTGAAGGAGCTGGCGCCCGGTGCGGAAGCAATGGCTTATTCCGAGGACGGCCTTATAGAAGCGATCTGTATCCCGGATAAGAAATTCATCGTAGGTGTACAGTGGCATCCGGAATTTGCTTTTGAGAAGGATCCGGAATGCTTAAAGCTCGTTCAGGCATTCGTGGATGCCTGTTAAGATGATCCTGTTACGGCATAGCGCCGTTTAGGATAGATTTTGTGAAGACGCAAGCTTCACAATTCATAAAAAGGAGGACAATATTATGAAGAAAAAAACACTTGCACTTATTATGGCGGCAGCCATGGTAATGGGTCTTGCTGCATGTGGTAGCTCTAACAGTACAACCACAACAGAAGACACCACAACAGAAGCAGCTGAAACAGAAACAGCAGACGCAACAGAGACAGAAGACACTACTGCGGAAGCAACAGAAGAGACTGCAGATGCAGCAGCTTCTGACAAGGTATGGGTTGTAGCAACTGATACAGCTTTCAAGCCTTTCGAGTACACAGATGACAACGGAGATTTCGTAGGTATTGACATGGATATTCTTGCTGCAGTCGCTAAGGATCAGGGATTCCAGTATGAAGTACAGTCTCTTGGATGGGATGCTTCCATCGCAGCATGTCAGGCAGGCCAGGCTGATGGTATGATCGCCGGCGCTTCCATTACTGACGAACGTAAAGAATCCGGATGGATCTTCTCCGATGGATATTATGATGCAAACCAGAGTATGGCTGTTGCAGCCGGATCTGACATTAAAGGCTTTGAAGATCTGAATGGCAAGTCTGTTGCAGTTAAGACCGCTTCCATGAGTGCAACCTATGCAGAAAGCCTTGCAGATCAGTATGGCTTCACAGTTACTTATTTTGAAGATTCACCGACCATGTATCAGGCAGTTGTAGGTGGCCAGGTTGCAGCATGCTTCGATGATACACCGATCATGGCAAGCAACATTAAGGATACCGGTATCGGAATGGAAATCGTTGACGGTACAGGAAATGATCCTGCAGCATATGGCTTTGCAATCTTCAATGCAGACAATCAGGAATTAATTGATATGTTCAACAAGGGTCTTGCTAACATCAAGGCTAACGGCACTTATGACGAAATCATCGCTAAGTATTTAGGCGAATAATAAAAAGGGTGAGGCAATATGGTTAAAATTATTACTGTCTACGGAAATATGCTTCTTACAGCAATGGGGCGTACCCTGCTGTTGGCATTCTTAGGTCTGGTTTTTGCATGTATACTGGGTATGATCTTTGGTCTGCTCAGCGTATTGAAAAATAAAGCGTGCAATATTATCTCGAATATCTTTGTATTTGTAATACGTGGTGTTCCGATGATTGTACTTGCGTTTTTCATATACTTCGGTATTCCTTATCTCATTAATACGATTTTGGGATTTGGAGGAGGCTTTACCTTATCGGCTCTGCAGGCAGGAACCATTTGTCTCGCTTTAAACTGTGGTGCTTATATGGCTGAAATCATCCGTGCCGGTATCCAGTCTGTGGATATCGGCCAGATGGAAGCCGGCAGATCACTCGGACTTCCGTACTGGAAGACGATGAGAAAGATCATTCTTCCACAGGCAATCCGTACCATGATTCCAAGTATTATTAACCAGTTCATCATCACGGTTAAGGATACTTCCATTCTGTCTGTTATCGGTTTCCCGGAACTCGTTCTGGCAGCCAAGCAGGTACAGGCAAATACATTCAAGGCGTTTGAAACATGGGCAATTGTCGGTATCATGTATCTGATCGTGATTACGATTCTTTCCTATTTGGCTAAGCTCGTAGAGAGGAGGATGAACCGTGGAATCAACAGATAAGAAAATCAAAATTAAAGTGGATAAGCTCCGGAAATGCTTCGGAGATCTTGAAGTGCTGAAGGATATCTCTACAGAAATTACAGAAGGAGAGGTAGTGGTTATTCTTGGACCCTCCGGTTCCGGTAAATCGACCTTTCTCCGCTGTCTGAACCGTCTTGAGGACGCAACGGCAGGAACGATTATTGTAGATGATATTGATATTACAGCAAAGAAAGTAAACATGAATAAGGTGCGTGAGAACATCGGAATGGTATTCCAGCACTTCAATCTGTTTAATAATATGAATGTTCTGGACAATCTGATGCTTGCTCCGCTGGAATTAAAGAAAGCGGATAAGAAGGAAGCAAGAGCCCGTGCAGAAGAAATGCTTAAGAGAGTCGATCTTCTGGAAAAGGCAGATTCCTATCCGTCCCAGCTTTCCGGTGGACAGAAGCAGCGTGTTGCCATCGCAAGAGCGCTCTGCATGAAGCCGGATATCATGCTTTTTGATGAACCGACCTCTGCGCTGGATCCGGAAATGGTTGGTGAGGTATTGGCTGTTATGAAGCAGCTTGCCGCAGATGGTATGACCATGGTGATTGTAACGCATGAGATTGGATTTGCAAGAGAGGTTGCTGACCGCGTCATCTTTATGGACGGCGGCTATATTGTAGAAGAAGGAACTCCTCAGGAAGTTATTTTAAATCCGAAGGAGCCAAGAACCATCAGCTTCTTAAACAAGGTGCTTTAAGGGCAAAGCAGGAGGACAAAAATGGAAAAATATGCAATTACCATTTCCCGACAGTTTGCTTCTATGGGAAGATCAATTGCACAGGAACTGGCAGAACAGCTTCACATTGAATTCCTGGACAGAGATATTGTAGATGAAACGGCAAAGCGTATGAATGCTTCCATTCGTCAGATCAGTGATGAAGAGGAGGGTATCAGCTCCAAGTTTTCTTACCGGATGTACCCGTTAGGACTTGGTGTTCCGGCAGTGAAGGACGAGCTTTTTAAGGTGCAGCAGAGCATTATTCAGGATTTTGCCAAGAAGGAATCCTGCATTATCGTAGGCCGCTGTGGTGGTTACTGTCTCCGCAATGAGAAGAATCTTCTTAAGGTATATCTTTATGCTCCCTATGAGGTACGTCTGAAGAACTGTGTGGAACGGCTTGGCATGACCGAGAAGGAAGCAGTTAAAACGATTTCTGCGGTAGACAAGGCAAGAGAGAGCTATCATAAGAGATATATTCCTGGTTACCAGAATGCAACCTTGGATAGTGATCTGTGTATTAATACCGGAAGCTATACCGTAGAGCAGGTGGCGGCCCTGATTCAGGATGCGGCAAAGAACAAATTTGGTTTCGATGTCATCCAGGATAAATAAATTTGGAAAATGTTCCGAAACACTTGACAAAGTTTGTTTCATATAATAAAATATCTTTTGTTGTCGGATATGACAACGAAGAAATGTGCGCTTAGCTCAGCTGGATAGAGCGTTTGGCTACGGACCAAAAGGTCGGGGGTTCGAATCCTCTAGCGCACGCTGTAAAACAAAAGGAGATGCAGAAGCATCTCTTTTTTGTTTTAGAAGCGGGCGCGGATGATACGAACTCGGGTTCGTATCTCCGCTCCGCTCCGGTCGGCGCAAGACCAAGAGCCCCCGGATCTTGTGCGGTCTCCGCTCCGCTCCGGTCGGCGCAAAACCAAGATCCCCCGGATCTTGTGCGCCCTCTAGAGCACGTGATTGGTAAAGCCTAACGATTTGGATATCCTGTATAAAAACTGATTTAAAACAGAATCCACATCATATCATCTGCAAAATGAGTGTTTTGAAGTTTAAAATGAATTTTAAACATCTTTCTTGTTTAAAGTTAGATTTGCTGTTATAATAAGTGATAAAGGAGGGCATATACCATGAAACTTTTGCATGTAATTGCAAATAACTTTAAAAATTGTAATGACTCTTTCGAGATAGATTTTGTTTCGAAGTCCAAAAAGACTGCTGAAGATAAAGAATACGAGCTGCAAGAGATTGCGGATGACCTTCACGTTTATAATACAATGGCCTTTATCGGAAAAAATGCTTCCGGGAAAACCACCGCAGTTGAACTTCTTGATGCATGCTATTCTATTCTGGGTGATTTCCGCCTGGATGGGAAGCCATACAGCTATGAAAATGTTGAATTATGCATAGATTTTTATCACGATGGATTTATTTACCGCTATGAAACCATTTTAAAAAACGCAGACAGTATTGCTTCCAAGGCGATTTTTATGAAACAGCGACTTCGCAAAAAGAAATACTATAAGAGCAAAGTAAAGGCTCTCTATCATGACGAAGATTTTGTTGATGTAGAAATAACCGGTGAACTTCCCGAAGATACCTCCATTCTTTTCTTTGTTTTAAAAAAGAAAGAAACAAGGGCAGTTTATTTTGACAGTTTTGGAAATGGTGCCGACACCTATCGGCTCATCTTTGCAACCCTGAAAGATTACCATATTCGCCCGGCGCTTTTAGTAAAGGTTATCTCCATATTTGACGAAAACATCCACGATCTTCAAATGCTGGATGATCACAACTTTAAACTTTCTTTCTGCAACGAAACAAGAACTGTTTCCGACAAGGAACTGATTTATATGCTATCAAGCGGCACCACCAAAGGAATGCTTCTATATATTTTAATGGCTGCATCTCTCCAGCAGGGATTCGATTTAATTATCGATGAGATCGAAAATCATTTTCACAAAACGCTGGTCGAGAACATGATCAGTCTCTATAAGGACAAAAACGTTAACAGAAATAATGCAACACTTATCTTCACGACACACTATTGCGAGCTTTTGGATCTTTTTAACCGGCAGGATAATATCTATATTGCCAAGTCCAACGATAAGGTTTATCTTACCAATATGTACGATGGGTTCAATATCAGATCGGAATTGTTAAAAAGCAGGCAGTTTTATAATAATGTGTTCCTAACCGCTGTCAATTACGATGAACTGATGCAGCTTAAAAAGGAGTTGAAAGTATGGAAAAACTCCTGATCATGTGTGAAGGTCCAAACGAGAAAGAAATCATAAAAATTCTTCTCGAAAATGATCTTCTAAAATTTACTGAAGATGATCTGCTTGGATTAACGCCTTACCACGCAAGGCAAATAAAGAGCTCCGGACAGGTAAAAACAGAATTGAATATCTATCCCGACCAGGTACGGATCCTCAGAATCGGTGATAAGCAAAGCGATAAGCTTGTCATTCCATCAGAGTATAAAGACAAAATACTTTCCGTGGATAAATATTGTACAAAGCCAGAATTAGAAATGCTTTTTATTCTGGCCGAAAACCTTGAACAAGACTTCGAAAAATTAAAATCTTCGATGAAAGCAAAAACCTTTGCCAAAGAACATATCTCCATCGGAAAAAGAAACTATGATAACAGTACGGCCTTCTACACGGAATATTTCGGGGGAAATCCAAAGCTTCTTGTAGACTGTATCAAAAAATACCACAAGCATAATGGTTCCCATGATAAAGACGAGCATTATCTGGATGAACTTCTTAAATAATTAAATATGAACATCTACTGAAAGGAAGAGAAAATTCTCTAAAGAAACTGCTCTTCCTTTTGACGCTTTACACCTGCTTAATTACCACAAGATCATTTATCCATTTGTACACCGATTGAATCGACTGATAGAGCGAAGAGAAAATGGAATGATAAGGAGTGTTACCAGCATTCTCTGCATCCTCTAACGCACGGATTTAGTTTCTTTCTGCTTTTTTAATAATCTCATAATAAGTCCGCAAATACGGGGAAACAATATTGTGAGAAAAGAAAATTAGGAGGAAAAACAATGGATAATAAGATGTTTTGCTATCAGTGTGAGCAGACGGCAGGATGCGGCGGCTGTACGGGAGCAGCAGGTGTATGTGGAAAAACTGCGGATGTGGCGAAGCTTCAGGATGAACTGACTGGTGCACTGGTGGCTTTGGCGCGTGGAATCCATGAGGCACCGGAGGTAGGTACGGATACATGGCGGATGATGATTGAAGGGCTGTTTGCGACAGTTACCAATGTGGATTTCAATGAAAAGACTCTGCGCAAACGGATTGCTCAGGTGCATAAGGAGACGGAAAGGCTTTGCGGACAGGGTGATGATTACTCTATGGAGAATGTCTGGAATGCACAGGAGGATATCCGAAGCCTCAAATCCCTCATTCTTTTCGGTGTGCGCGGCATGGCTGCTTATACGCATCATTCACTGGTACTGGGCTATACGGACGAAGAAGTGAACCGGTTCTTTGCAAGAGCCCTCTATGTAGTAGGAGAGGACTGGGGGATGGATCAGCTTTTACCTGTTGTCATGGAGGTAGGAGAGAAAAATTTGAAATGCATGGCACTTCTGGATAAGGCGAACACCGAAAGCTATGGGACACCCGTACCGGTCACGGTTCCGTTGACCGTGGAAAAGGGACCGTTTATCGTTATTTCCGGTCATGATTTGCACGATCTGAAGCTCCTTTTAGAGCAGACCGAGGGCAAGGGGATCAATATCTATACTCACGGTGAAATGCTTCCTGCACATGGCTATCCGGAGCTGAAAAAATACTCCCATCTGAAGGGAAACTTCGGTACGGCATGGCAGAACCAGCAGAAGGAATTTTTGGATATTCCCGCTCCGGTGCTGTTTACAACCAACTGTCTTATGCCGCCGAAGAAAAACTATGCGGACCGTGTATTCACAACAGCGGTGGTGTCCTATCCTGAAATGATTCATATCGGGGAGGATAAGGATTTCACCCCGGTTATTGAGAAAGCGTTGGAGCTTGGTGGATATCCGGAGGACAGGGTATTTACCGGTATCAACGGTGGCAGCACAGTAACGACCGGATTTGCACATGGAACCGTGCTTGGCGTGGCTGATCAGGTTATTGAGGCGGTAAAGAACGGCAAGATCCGGCATTTCTTTCTGGTTGGCGGCTGTGATGGAGCACGTCCCGGTCGTAACTACTATACGGAGTTTGTAAAGCTGACGCCTCCGGACACCGTGGTGCTGACCCTTGCCTGTGGCAAATATCGTTTCAATGACCTGGATCTTGGAACAATTGAAGGGCTGCCTAGGCTAATGGATATCGGACAATGCAATGATGCGTATAGTGCCATCCAGATTGCTCTTGCGCTTGCCGAGGCATTTGGCTGTAGTGTGAATGAGCTGCCGTTGTCCATGGTGCTTTCCTGGTACGAGCAGAAAGCAGTGTGTATTCTGTTGACGCTGCTGTATCTGGGGATCAAAAACATCCGTCTCGGTCCTACCCTGCCGGCATTTATCTCAACTAATGTACTCAACTACCTTGTAGAAAATTATGGAATTGCGCCGATCACCACGCCGGAAGAAGACTTGAAGCAGATTCTCGGGTAATTATAGCAATGAACAAGAGGTGTAATTAATAAGAGATGTGATGAACAAGAAAGGTAACAAAAGCAATTATATAGGAGAAATTACGAAGTGTGAGAAAGGCTTTTCATTTAATTGAATATTGTAATATAATAAAGAGCGTAGTGTCATGTAAAAATGCAAATAAAAGAGATGAATGAAAAAGGAAAAAGACGTGAATAAAAAGATGAATTCAGAAGCACAGCTTACGACATTTGAAGCAATCAGCATGATCGTGGGAAACAGTATCGGGACGGGAATTATTGCAGTTCCCTATCTGGCTGTCCGGAACAGCATGTGGGATGTTGTGTGGATGGTTGCTTTTGCTTATATTGTGAATGTGATTCTGCATCTGATTATTGCAGAGCTTTCCTATAATAATGGTGGTGTCCAGCTTGTGAAAAGCTTCGAGGGAGAACTGTTCCATGGAAAGATGAAGAAGATTTTCAGCTGGATCATGTTTGTGGTCTATGGTCTGGCCATTATGGTGGGCGTCAGTGGAAATATCAACGGTGGAGCACAGATTTTCGTGAACTGGTTCGGACTTCCGCTGTGGGCGGCACAGCTTATTTATTATCTCATAGCCGGCAGTGTTGTGTTTATGGGAATGAAAGCGGTGGGAATTGCACAGAAATATTCGGTGGCTCTTTTACTGGTCATCGTGGCGGTGATGACCGTGGGAACATTCCTGCATCCGCGGAACACCCTGTATACGGCCCCTTTTCATATCAATAACCTGCTGGCTCTTTACAGTATGGTTGTATTTGCAACCTCTGCAAATCAGGCAGTAATTCAGGTGGTAAAGGGCTTAAACGGTGATTCGAAGAGGATCCGGAAGACGATCTTTACAGGCTTTGGCCTGTCTTCCCTTTTTGTCCTCGTTGTAACGCTGACCGTCCTGCTTGGGACGAAGGGAGCCGTGGATAAAGAGCTTGCTTATATGCAGCTTGGGGAAAGCATCGGAGGATGGGCACTCATCCTTGCCGGAATCTTTTCCCTGTTTGCCCTGCTTACGACCTTCTGGTCAAACACACTGGCACTCCGGGATGTGGTGCATGAGCAGGTCGGAACCGGTAACCGGGGAAGCTGGCTGATTGCAACCGTTCCCTGTATTCTGTTTGCCATTTTCGGGGTGAGCAGCTTTATTGTACTGACGAGAATTATGAGCGGAGTTGTGGTATTGGTAAGTATTATGCTGGTTCTCACTTATGGAAAGTCGAGGAAAAAGGTGGGAAGCAGTCCGATCTGCGGCATTTTTGGAACGGTTCCGTTTCAGGTGCTGATGATGGTTTCTACGATCGTCTCTGCGGTTGGCGCAATGCTGCCGTTGAAATGAAAGCTTAGAAACCGCTGCTAACGCAGCTCAAGTTTTACTCATTGAGGTTACTTCGCCATATAAAATTGCTATTCTGTATGAATGCGAGCATTCACAGAAAGCAATTTTGCATGGCTCTGAATAGTTACAAAATATAAAAAATGAAATTACTAATAAGATAAAAAGGACAAATTTCGATTATGTACACAGCGGATAATTTCAAAAAAGCAGACGAAGAAACCTTTATATTAAAAATATCACCGGACCGGGATTTTAAGATTCTTCAGCTTACGGATCTGCATCTTGGATTTGGTTTGTTTTCCAAGAAACGGGATCAGCTTGCACTGAAAGCGGTAAGTACCATTGTGAAGAAAACAAAGCCGGATCTGATTGCCATTACCGGAGATTCGGTATTTCCCTTTTTCCCCAAAGCAGGAACGCTGAACAACAAGCGTCAGGCGCAGATTTTTATCCGGTTTATGGATCAATTCCGGATTCCCTATGCAATGGTTTTCGGAAATCATGACTGCGAGATGTTTTCCAGATATAACAAAGAGCAGATGGCAGAGCTGTTTGCATCCGGTAAATACAGTATTTTTACGAAGGGAAGACCGGAGATTTACGGAGTCGGCAACTACTTCTTAAATCTGACCGATGAACAGGGAAGGGTATTGCTTCCGCTGGTGTTCCTGGATTCAAATATGTATGGGGAGAACGGCTGGTTTTACAGTGGATTTGACTGCATTCATGAGGATCAGGCAGACTGGTGTATGGACAGGCTCCTCTCGTTAAGGCAGGAGGACCCGGATGTGAAGGCAATGGCTTTTTTCCATATACCTGTAGCGGAATTTAAAGAGGCTTATGAAAAGATGCGTCTTGGCGATAAAAGTGTAACGTATATGCATGGAAATATCGGAGAGGTGAACGATCACTTTGGTATTCCGGGAAATGAAGGCACCTTTTTCCGGAAGGCAGTGGAAAACGGCGTAATTAAATGGATGTTTTGTGGACATGATCATCTGAATACACTGTCCGTTGTGTACAAAGGAATCCGCATGACCTATGGCATGTCGATTGATTATCTGGGCTACAATGGGATTCTGAAGCGTCACACCCAGAGGGGCGGAACACTGATTACCCGGCACCCGGACGGAAGCGTGGAAATTCGGATGGTTCCTCTTAATGAGCGCTGAAAGTCAGTTCATAGCTTAATGAATGCTGAAAATCGTTTCATTGTCTTTCATAAGCGGATATGTTACACTGGAACTGCTTATGATTTTAATTGGGATGGAGAAGACATATGAAAAAAGAAAACAATAAGAGAAGTTCCTTTTCCGGGAAGATCGGTTTTGTGCTGTCAGCGGCGGGAGCGTCCGTGGGTTTGGGGAATATCTGGAGATTTCCTTATCTGGCTGCAAGGTATGGAGGCGGTATCTTTCTGGTAATCTATATTATTCTGGCATTGACGTTCGGTTATGCAATGATTGTGGCAGAGACATCGATCGGACGTATGACCGGAAAAAGCCCGGTAGGAGCCTATCAGTCCTTTGGCAAATCCGGATGGCTGGCTTTCGGGGGCTGGATCAATGCGATTATTCCGATTCTGATTGTGCCATATTATTCAGTAATCGGCGGCTGGGTCATTAAATATCTTCTGGAATATGCACTTGGAAATGGTGCAAGGCTTGCAGAGGATGGTTACTTTTCAGAATTTATCTCGAACGGTGCCTCCACGGAAATCTGCTTTATTGTCTTTGCGTTATTTACTCTTGGAATTATTTTTGCCGGTGTGCGTAACGGGATTGAACGTGTTTCCAAATTTATGATGCCGGTGCTTGTTGTGTTGTCCCTCATTATTACGTTTTATTCCGTGACAAGACCGGGAGCAATTACCGGTGTGAAATATTTTCTTGTTCCAAATCTTGAGAATTTTTCCTGGATGACGGTAGTTTCCGCGATGGGACAGATGTTTTATTCCCTGTCGATTGCCATGGGAATTCTGATCACCTTTGGTTCTTATATGAAAAAGGAAATTTCTATTGAGGATTCTACGAGAAATGTAGAGATATTTGATACGCTGATTGCAATTATGGCAGGATTGATGATTATTCCGGCGGTGTTTGCCTTTTCCGGTGGAGATCCGGACACGCTGCAGGCTGGTCCCGCATTGATGTTTATCACCATTCCGAAGGTATTTGCCAGCATGGGATTCGGAACAGCCATCGGAATTGTCTTTTTCGTTCTGGTATTGTTTGCGGCGATCACAAGCTCGATTGCACTGACAGAAAGTGCCGTATCGACCTTTGAGGATGAGCTTGGCTGGGGCAGAAGGAAATCGACGGTGTTAATCGGTGTGATTATGCTGTTGCTTGGAACCCTTTCTTCCTTAGGATATGGCCCGCTGGGTGGTGTGAAGATTATCAACATGCAGTTCCTGGATTTCTTTGATTTTCTGACAAATTCCGTCATGATGCCGATTGCAGCGATTGCAACCTGCCTGCTGGTATCGAAGGTGATCGGTGTGAAGCGTGTGGAAGAGGAGGTGCTGCATGGAGAAAGCAGATTCCGCAGGAAAAAGGTGTTCTACTTTATGATCCAGTATCTCTGTCCGGTATTTGCAGCAATTATTCTGATCAGCTCTGTAGCGAATGCATTTGGATGGATTTCGATGTAGGTGCAGCATGATTTTTTAAGAGTCACGTAACAGTTCAGCCATGCCCATTCATAAGCTGCCGGATTGTACAAATTGGCTGACAAATATAAGTGTTTTCCGGCAACTTATTTCATGTCGGGCGTTTGCCCTATAGAAATGAATTCT